>Ga0116202_10000404_pt1 | contig 23757 bp, 15 predicted proteins | sample LakKivw325mmetaG_FD_94479 | JGI IMG/M metagenome (GOLD analysis project Ga0116202, IMG submission 94479) | Anoxic lake water microbial communities from Lake Kivu, Rwanda to study Microbial Dark Matter (Phase II) - Lake Kivu water 325m metaG | ecosystem: Environmental > Aquatic > Freshwater >... | reverse complement strand
GTAGCATAGCTTGCCAAAGCTGTTGGGGGTGTGGGATGCCGATCCCACACTCTTTTAAAGACTGACCACGCAACTCAACCCTACTAAGATTTGAACCGGAAGACAGAACTGTTTCTTAAAAGGATGCGGAATCGGTAGAAAGCACCCCCAACAGGATCGGTATCCTATGCTACGGCGCATCGTATGCTACGTTCACCGCCTGTGCAACCTGCGAATCGGGAGACGATCATCCAAGATCTGGGTTACACGCTTTCACGATTGCTTCCACGCTTTCACGCTGAAAAAGGGAAGGCGCGCCAGGCTTGATCTTGATAAAAAAGACCCCGGTCCTTGGGCATTGACCGGGGTGCGGGATACCACGCAGAAATGTATCTATACTGATACAAGCGAAACTGGAGCTAAATGGGGGACTCGAACCCCCGACCTACTGATTACGAATCAGTTGCTCTACCGGCTGAGCTAATTTAGCTGGTTCAATCCTTCATCAGGCGCAAGCTGAGGGGCTGCTCCGGCATATCGATGACGGTGCATTCGAATTTGCGCTTAAAATCCTGATCCATGGGCGGGGGAAGGCTGTTGCCCACTTGCAGGGTGAAATAGGGGGTGGTGGTAAGCTTCATCTTCAGGGTGCTGTTTCCGCTCAGATTGCGCGGATACCAGAACATGGCGGGCGAGAGCATGCTGCACATCCGGTTGGCTTGATTCAAAGCGAATTCCGGCATATTGATATAGTATTTCAGCGTGAAATGCACCACATCCGGATAATCCTCGTAATTGTTGATCGAGAGCCCGTGAAAACGCGCCGCGCTATCCTCAGCCAGCAGGCCGGGATCGGGCAACACCGGTTGAAAATGGCCGGGGGCGAGGTTGTTCACAAAGTAATATCCCTCCCGGAAGCCTGCCACCCAAAGCCCTTCCAGCCTTGCCTCCCGGGGCAGGAATACACCGAGGTAACTGGCAGGATCGACCTGGCTTTTGGGCAAATCGAAATCCACCTGGAGAAACAGGCGCTGCAGCTGTGAAGAATGAAACATCTCCACTTCGTAATAATTGGCATTCAAAAGTTTAAACTTTGCTCCTGGCTCGATCTGCTGGGCAAACAGACCGGTTGTCAGCAACAGCAACAGGATTAAGATTCCGCTTATTCTGCGCATGATATACTCCCATTTTTCTAATATTTAAAAACAAATACCAAGTAAAGAGGATTCCTTTTTCCGTCAAGATAAATTTCCGGTGCCGAATGACCCGCCCTCAGGGGATGAACACCCTTAAACTGCCCCCCAGATAAGGGATAACAGGCTCAGGGCAGCAGCAGGATCAGATACAGCCAGTTGATGAAGAATAGCAACAGCAGCCCCAATGTCATGAAAATCCTTACTCGGGGAGCCAGCCGAAGCGTAAACCTGCGTTTAAAGACAAGCGCCAGGCTTTGGTGTGCCAGGACAACGCTGACCAAGACCAGGATCAGGGGATTGTAGAGGAAAGCCTGTCCGATCCTGCCCTGCAGCAGAGTCAGGAAAGCACGGCTGCTGCCGCAGGTGGGGCAGTTTATCCCGGTGAGGGTTCTGAACAGGCAGAAGCCAGCCACCGGCCGTGCAAACAGATGTAAGCCCAGATGGAGGGCAAGGAAAATGACAAGGATCAGCCAGGGAAGCTGGCCCGGGTAAAAACGGCGGGGCAGCCGTTCAAATCTGATGACCGGCTGAGGTAATCGTTTGGAAAGCAACTGATCAGAATCCGCCGGTGGAAGCCGCCACAATGATTCCCACTATAAACACCAAGTATAGAATGATGCCCAGAATCATCAAACCAGACAGCGCCACGGAGATGATTCCCAGTATCTTTCCGATATTGGTCATATCCCTGCCGCTGGGGTCCATCAAGCCACTATCCATTTTCCTGAGATCGGTTACCCCGAAGCTCCAGGCCAATATGCCAAATATCACTGGCAGAAAGCAGGACATGGTTCCCACCAGGCTGACAATTCCGAATGTGAGAATCAAAGATCCCCGGTGGGGCTCGATCTGCCGTAAATCCCCCTGATAGGGGGTGGGCTGTTCATAATAATCCATCTTATCTCCAATTTCCAAACCAGCAGGGCGGATAAACCCCTGCTCGCCTTGTGATCACATGCAGTTTATTGTTTAGGTAAAAATGATCAACAGATCAAAAGATGAACAGAGGGCACCCAGCTCAACCTGGGATCACCATTTACCTGTTCACCCGTTAACCTGTTAACCCGTTCACCTGTTAACCCGTTCACCTGTTAACCCGTTCACCTGTTAACTTGTTCACCTGTTAACTTGTTCACCTGTTAACTTGTTCACCCGTCAACCTGTTCATCAGGCTATAAGGCGCCGCTGATCAGGAAGCAGGTGGCAAAGGCGATGATGGCATAGAGCTCGGGATACACGCCCAGGATCAGGGTTTTGGAGAAAACATCGTTTCCGCTGCCCAGGCTTTCGATGCCGTTGGCCACGATCCTGGATTGCTGATAGGCGGAAATGAGGCCCACCACGCCCATGATCAAACCCGCGCCAAAGATGGCGGCGGCATTCAGCATAGTTATCTCGGGGATGATATGGGTGCGCAGGATGAAGAAAGCGCCAAAGCCATAGAGTCCCTGGGTTCCGGGCAGGGCGGACAGGATCATGCAGTTGGCGAAGATATCGTCGCGTTTCTTCATGGCGCCGATGCTGGCACTGCCACCAATAACCGTGCCGATGGCGGAGCCCATCCCGGCCAAAGCCACCATCAGAAAGATTCCGATCCAGGCAAGGATGTAGGCCGGGCTGCCGCCAGTGATGGAAGCGGCACCATTTTCGATTAACAAGGGGAAGTAAGGCATGTAACCTCCAGGTTTATGAATTTACTTTTTGTTTGCCAAAGGGTTTATATTCTGTGCCGGGTCCGTTGAATCCGGCGTTCTTGAAAAATTCCACAAAGGTGAGACGCATGGGATGCACAAATCCGCTCAGCCCGCCCAAAGCTAGATTGAGCGCGTGGCCAAAGACCATGAAGACGAAAAAGATGACAGGCCCAACGATGCTCACCGAGAGCAACCGAAGGCCGATGGAATTGACCACGAAGCCCAATATGGCGCTGGAAACGCCCAGGGCGAAGAGGCGGATGTAGGAGAGGATATCGCCAAAGAAGCCGGTGATCACATTATAGAGCAGATACAGCCCACCCAGGACATTGACCAGCAGGTTCTTACGGGGGGCATTGAACAGCAGCAGCAGCAACAGGCCGGCCCAGAGTGGATACTTCAAATACGCTTCAAAGCTGCTGATGTCCGATCCCAGCATTTTAGCGCCCATGGCGGAGAGGGAGAGCAGAAAGAGAAAGGTGCCCAGGGGAGCCAGCCCATAACGGAAACCATAGAGGCGCAATTGCTTGACCATGTTGATCAGGATACCGAACAGGATCTGGATCACGCCCAGCAGCAGGGCAAAATTGAAGATCTGGTCTTCATTGCGGAAGAGAATCGTCCGGGTGAGCGCATTTTCGGCAGTGAAATCCCCGGGCAGGATCTTGAAGCCCAGAGCGCTGTTCATCAGCCAACCCATTACGATCGAAGCCACGCCAAAGATCATGATCAGGAACATATAGTTCTTCACCGCTGGGCTTTTTGCCTTGTGGCGGATGAGCAGGGCCAGCAGGATCAGCAGCACGCCATAGACCATATCCGCATTGCAGAAACCGAAGAACAGCATGAAGAAGGGAGCGAAGAAAGGCGTGAGGTCAAACTCGTTGTAATGGGGCAGCATATACATCCGGCTGATCGGTTCGAAGAGACGGGCAAACCATCCGTTGCGCAGGCTGATGGGGGGATTTTCCTCGTAGGCTCCATCGGCGGCGAAATGGATCACTCCCGTGTCCTTCAAATAGCTCACCAGCTCTGGCTCCAGGCGTTTGGGGATCCAGCCGCCCAACACGCGGACGTGGTCTTCGGCTTCGCTGACCCCCTGCAGGGTGGCATCCTCATAGTCGCACTCCTGGCTGAGCCGTTCGATCTCGGTTTCGAACAATTCAATGGCGGTGGGGGCGATGTCGCTCAGATATTCATCGATGTCACGCATTCTGGCTTCGGTGGCGGCGGCATCCGTTTCGAATTCCTGCAGGGTGTGATGGTGGAAGCTGAAGGTGTCGGCATCCAGGTTGGGACGCTCGCCGGTGTAGAACACCACAAAATAGAGGATCCCTCCCACTTCGTTGATGATCTCGATGCAATAGTCCTGCTGCCACTGGGGCTTGAAATGGTTTTTCAGGCAGGTATGGAAGTCGATGTTGATGCCAAAGGCCTCGATCCGGGTTTCCAGACCATAATCGAAGTGTCCCCAGGGGCTGAGATCTCGGATCTGCTTGCGCAGCAAATCCAGATGGCGTTGGAGTTGCTCCTTTTCCTCGCGGGCCTGCTTGATCTTGTTATAAAGAGCCTTGGTGGGCAGGTTGGTGGAGGTTTTCTGCGCTTCCGAGCCCAGTTTCTTAAGGAATTTGGTGGCTTCGCTATAGTCTCCGATCAGTTCCATATTCTTGATGAGCGATTCGGTTTTGTCATTGGTGTTGCGGATGATGTGCACCACGCCCAGTTTCTGGAGATCGCTCAGGAAGTTCTGATAATCCAGGTGGTAGAGCACGAAGGAGTATTTGCGCATCTTTTCGATCATGAGAAACCCTCCTTCTCGATCCGGTTTTTCAGGATCTTCTGCCCGGCTTTGGAGAGGTTTTCCTCATCCTCCAGAAAACGCTTGATCTTGAGGATGGCGCCCTCATATTCCGGGATCTGCACCTTTTCATAGAGATTCACCTTCTGAGTGGTCTTCTTGCGCACCTGCTCCAGAATCTGCATCTTACGCAGGAAGAAATCCCGCTCGATCTGAAGCCCGGACAGGGATTTCACGATGCTCACGCCGTCCAGGAACCAGGAGGGGGCTTTGAACAGGTTGTATTCCTTGAGCTCGTAGTTGATCTCACCCAATACGGGGGTGGGCACTCCGGCGATCTTGCGGGTCTGGATCTCGACCTGTTTGATTGTGACCAGTGTGGGATCGAATTCCACCCAGAGCTTCATGAATTGCTCCAGCTCGAGGATGCGTTCCCGGATCAGCGCATCCAGGTCATGGGCTTTGTCCCGGGCACGCTTGACTTCCAGGCGCAGCGCGGATTCCTTGTTCTTGAGGGTGGGCAGGGCTTCCACCCTGATCTTGAGCTGCTTCATCAGCTGCAGCTGGGATATTTTGTTGTATTGGAATTTGAGGCTCATTCCTTCTTCTTCCAGTATAGCTGCATGAATTCTTCTTTGATCGCCACTTCCTCACGGGTGAAATATTTCTGGAACAGGTCCCAGGTGGTTTCCAGCATTTCGTCCGGCGTGAGGTTGACATCGATGGCGAGGATCTTTTCCGCATAGTCACGGGCAAATCTGAGGGTGCGCTCATCGTAATCGGAAAGGTCGAATCCATTCTCACGCTTGGTCTTGGCCAGCATGGCATCGGCATTCAGGCGCACCGAAGCCTCCATCACCTTGGGATGATCGGCCCGGGTCTTTTTGCCCATCACCTTGGTTTTGAGCCGGGAAAGAGAACGGGCGGGATCCACGATCACCTTGCCGATATCGGTGTCCCGGCGCAGGTAGAGCTGGCCTTCGGTGATGTAGCCTGTGTTGTCCGGTATGGCATGGGTGATGTCGCCGCCGGAGATCGTGGTTACGGCGATGATGGTGATCGACCCTCCCTCCGGGAATTGGGCTGCCTTCTCATAGATCTTGGCCAGGTCGGAATAGAGCGAGCCCGGCATCGAATCTTTGGAGGGGATCTGGTCCATGCGGTTGGACACAATGCTCAGGGCGTCGCAATACAGCGTGAGGTCGGTCAACAGCACCAGCACGGCTTCATTTTTTTCGATGGCGAAATATTCGGCTGCGGCCAAAGCCATGTCCGGCACCAGCAGGCGCTCCACCGGAGGATCATCGGTGGTGTTCACGAAGGAGATGATCTTGTCGATCACCCCGGCGCCTTCGAAGGCATTCTTGAAATAGAGGTATTCATCGTTGGAGAGACCCATTCCGCCCAGGATGATCTTGTCCGCCTTGGTTCGGAGTGCCACAGTGGTCATCACTTGGTTGAAGGGCTGTTCAGGGTCGGCGAAGAAGGGTATTTTCTGTCCGGTTACCAAGGGATTGTTCAGATCGATGCCGGCAATGCCGGTGGCGATGAATTCGCTGGGGTCCTTACGCCGCACCGGGTTCACTGAGGGTCCGCCGATCTCCACTTCCCTGCCCTCGATGGGCGGGCCGCCATCGATGGGATCGCCATAGGCATTGAAAAACCTGCCGCCCAGCTGATCACTCACTTTCAGGGTGGGTGTCCGGCCCAGGAAAACCACTTCGGCATCGGTGCCGATATTCTCCGTCCCGGAAAAGATCTGTAGGGTGACCGTGTCGCCAATGATCTTCACCACCTGTGCCAAGCGTCCGCTCACGGTGGCGAGTTCCTCATAGCCCACGCCGGTGGCGGTAACGGAGCAGGTGGCCTTGGTGATCTGATTCAGTTTGGTATAGATCTTTTGAAAAGCGGTGCCAGCCATTATTTCACCCTCCTTTCGTCCATGATGGAATTGAGCTGGGCCTCATATTCCTTAAATTTATCGTTTTCAAAGGGTTGGTAGTTCATTTGCCGCAGGGCGTTGATCATCCGGGTATAGAACGGCTGCAATTCATCATAGGATTCAAAGGCATAATCAGTGCGGCAGACCTTCAGCACGAGGTGCAGCATATAGGCCTGGCGTTTCATGGGGGTGGATTTGTCCACATCGTCAAAGCCATCCTGGATCAGAATGATACGGTCGATCAGCTCTCCTTTCCAAAGGCGGGAGTGGTAATCCAGGGGGACTCCGTCGTCGCCGAGGATGTTGATCTGGTCGCGGGCTTCCTTGCCACGCAGCAGATAGTCCTTGGCATCGGTCACATCCTTCACCCAGCCGGGAGCGATGTTGGTATTCAGATATTCCTGAATTTCTTCATATTCAAGGTATTTGGAATAGGAATCGATCGGATCCACCGCCGGATAGCGTTTGCTGTCGCCCCGTTCCTGGGACAGTGAATAGAAGCAGCGGGCAGCCTTCTTGGTGGCTTCGGTCACCGGTTCCTTCAGGTTGCCGCCGGCTGGGGAAACCGCACCGATGAAAGTGATGGAGCCCGGGGTTCCATTATTGAGATAGACATATCCGGTGCGGGAATAGAAATTGGATATGATCGCAGGAAGGTCCATCGGATAGGCATCGGGCCCGGGAAGCTCCTCCATGCGGTTGCTCATTTCACGCAAAGCCTGGGCCCAGCGGGAAGTTGAATCCGCCAGCAGCAACACTTTCAAGCCCATGGAGCGATAGTATTCGGCGATGGACATGGCAGTGTATACCGAGGCTTCACGAGCCGCCACGGGCATGTTCGAGGTGTTGCAGATGATGATGGTGCGCTCCATCAGCTTGCGTCCGGTGCGGGGATCGTCCAATTCGGGGAATTCGGTGAACAGTTCCACCACTTCGTTTGCCCGTTCTCCGCAGGCAGCCACGATGATCAGGTCAGCTTCCGCGTTCTGTGAGATGGAGTGCTGCAACACTGTCTTACCAGTTCCGAAGGGTCCGGGGGTGAAGCCTGTTCCACCTTCGGCGATGGGATTCAGCGTGTCTATGGTGCGCACGCCGGTCTCCATCATCTTGAAGGGGCGGGGTTTTTCCTTATAGGCCCGGATGGGCAGTTTCACCGGCCAATACTGGATCATGGTCAGATCATGCTTCACTTCCTCCTCGTCCACCACAGTGGCGATGGTATCGGTGATCTTGTAGTCCCCTTCCGCGGCGATGGATTCCAGGCGATACTTGCCCTCCATCACAAAGGGTACCATGATCTTGTGCGGGATCCAGTTTTCGGGAACCTCGCCCAGCCAATCACCGCCGGTAACGATATCGCCCTTTTGGGCAAGGGGGGTGAAGTGCCACAAGCTGTTCTCATCCAGGGGGTCGGTGTATTCCCCCCGCGTCAGGAACAGCCCTTTCATCTTGTTCAGATCGTCTTGCAAACCGTCATAGTTCTTGGACAGCATTCCGGGGCCCAATTTCACTTCCAGCATGCGGTCGGTGAATTCCACCGGGCAGCCGGGGGTGAGGCCGCGGGTGCTTTCAAACACCTGGGTATAGGCAATGCTGCCCAGTACTTTGATCACTTCTGCCATCAGCTTCACGTCTCGCAGTTCGATGTAACAGATCTCGTTTTGGGAAACGGGACCGTCCACCTCCACCTGCACGAGGTTGGCGATGATACCTTTGACAATGCCTTTGGTCATATATACACCTTCTATTTGTTGCTGATTGATTTAACTTTGAATTGGGGCGGGAAGGAGAAGCTGTTCTCCAAGGCGTCCAGCGTATCCTGAAAGATGTCCTTGCCCAGGCTGGGATCCATTTTCAGCCAACGCTCCAGGATGCGCAGCTTGCAGAAATAGCCCAGGATGCGGTCGATATTGAAATACTGGAAGAAATTCTGGGCATCGATCCATTTCCAGCGCAGGACATCATAACCGCGTTCCCGATAGAGGATGTTGTTCTGCTCCCACAGGCGCCACAGACTCTCAAACAGCTCGTTCTCCTTGCCGAGTCCGAAATCGGGGGCATGGCTTTTGGCGAGTTTTTCCACCAGCTCGCCCTCTCCGATCAGAAAATCCGCATAGGGAACCTCATGCTTGCGTCCGTTGATCGCGATCAGGATGTTCTTCAGAGTGGCCTCGAAGGCAAACCAGTCCCGGATGAAAGCGTTCGAATGCTTGCCGCAATAGTCATAGAGCGCAGCCAGCAGCTGGTGCTCCACCTTGATCAGAGCCGGCATTTCCTCCCGGGCATAGCAATCCAGGACAATGTTGTGCACAAAACCGGGCAATGCTTTGAACTTGGCTGGCAGCGCCATATTCGTATCCTGGGCTTTCTGGCGCACGAAAGCCAGATATTCCTGCCAGAATTCCTTCGGGTATTCGCTGTCCGTTTTGAATTCATCCTCGCGGTTATACATCGATCGCAGGAGGTTGTCCAGATCGTCGGGCAGCCGCAGCAGTTTCAGCAACCTGTAATCTGCTCCAGAAAGCTGCTTGGACGCGTCCTGCAGAAACATTTCCACCGTGATCGAGCTCTTGGTGTCGTCAATTCCCAATCCCGGCAGGCCGGCGATGAAATAGTAATACTGATTTGCCATCGGGCCTTTATTGTTCGAACAGGATCTGGCTGGTGCGGGGGCGGAGATAGGATTTGAACAGGTTGGCGAAATCCTCGTCCGTGAAACTGAGCTTGAAACTGTTGTCCTGTGGGGAGATGCTGAAGCCATTCTTCATTTTTGGGGAGAATTCCACCACCAGTTGGGAGCCCACCACCTGTTTCAGGCTGCCTAAAAAGTATTCATCCAGCTTGGGTTCCATGCTTTGGGCGATGGTGATGCGCCCGCCGGATTCCTTCCAGGCTTGCAGCACTTCCAGGATCAGCTTCTTGAGAAATTCGGGATCGGCAAAATCCTGCTTCAGCCTGGCATCGAACACTTGCTGCAGAATCACCTCAGTGATCTTTTGCTTCACAGAGCTGATCGTGTGTTGGGCAGCCATCTTCAGGTCGGAATCAGTGTTTTTGCCCAATTCCTGAGCTTTCTTGTTTGCCTCCGCCAGCAGGGCATCCGCCTCGCTTTTAGCTTTGCTCACGATCTGTTCAGCCTCGCTTCTGGCCTTGTCCAGGATGCCATCCGCCTCGGCTTTGGCTTTGACCACACCCTCTTCATATACTCGCTGTAAAAGGTCTTGCAACTGGTCGTTCATAACATTCTCCAGCTTGAATCTCATATTTAAAAACCTAATAATTTCAGCGGGGATTTTATGTCAACAACAGAATGTACCGATCAGGAGTTTTGGCTATTAGCTGAACCACAGGTGGGCAGGAATTCCGGCGTCATCCTTGAAAAGGCGATCCGGCCTCCTGTCTGGATTGGACTGCATCTTTGCCAGTCAACCTACAAAGATTCCTCTCACCACCCAACCCAACTCCCATCCATCATCCGCAACACACACAGCGATAGTGCATTGTATGTCCCTGATGTCTCCTGATGATGTTCTCGGTGGGATCGGGCGCCGGATAATGGTGACCCAAATCAAGCGAAGCAAACACGAAGGATATCATAATTGGAAGTGTGGGATCAAGTTTTCCCCAGGGTGCGATCTTTGAAAAAGTTAATCCAGTAAAGTGGAATATTATCCACACTACTGAATGCAATAGCCAAGAAAAACCAAAAGATATTTCTTGACAGATTACTGAGCCGTACTCTTCTGAATTTAAGAACATAGTGTGAGCGTGAAATAATCAACATTTTGGAGTAAACAATTAGGGAGGTACAACATGAAATCGCTATTAATAGCAGTGTTTTGTGCCGTAATGATCTCCTGTGTATGGGGAGCTCCGTTACGAAATCTGCCAACCGAGATCGAACAACCGGATGGCAGCAAATATCCAGCTTTCATAACCGGTGACGAGTATTATCATCGCACCCACGATGCCAAGGGGTTCACCATCATACCGGATCCCGAAACAGGATGGTTCGTTTATGCCGAAAGATCCGGCACCAATCTGATTCCCAGCCGCCATGTGTTTGGACAGTCTGATCCTGAAGCCCTGGGTTTGAGCCCGAACCTCACCATCGACAAAGCCGAGATCGAGGAAAGGGTGAAACGCTTCCGGGGTGAGAACATGAACCGCTATGGGAGATCGCCCACGACGGGTACAGTCAACAACATCTGCATCTTTCTCCGCTTTTCTGATCAAGCTGAGTATACCGACCCCATCTCGACTTACGATACGATGTTCAATTCCTCAAACCAAGTCTCTATGCAGGGGTATTTTCTGGAGGACAGCGGGGGGCAACTGACCGTGAACACCACTTTTTATCCCTCGCCGTTTGGCGGTGTGGTGACCTCCTACCAGGATATGAACCCCAAGGCTTACTATCAATGGCACAATCCCGTTACCAATCCGATCGGCTATCAGACCTTTGACGAGGGATATGTCCGGCTGCACATCATGCTCTTGAATGCGGTGCAGCAATTATCCACCTCCGGTTTGGTTCCCCCGGGGCTCGATATCGATGCAGACAATGACGGATCCATCGACAACCTCACCTTCATCTGCCAGGGTCCCCCGGATTCATGGTCGGACGCACTTTGGTACCATAACTGGGTGCTGGGCCACTATCACTACAACCCCTATCCGCCCTATGTAGTTCCCCTGCGTTATATCAATGGCAAGAAGGCAGATGAATATAACTTTGAATTGCAGGTGGGAATCGACACCTCCGTCATCTGCCATGAATTTTCACATACCCTGGGCTTTCCCGATCTGTACCACTATTCCTTCGACGGCATCGATCCCTGCGGCTGGTGGGACCTGATGGATACCTGCCAGGGCACACCACAGCATCACCTGACCTATCTGAAATGGAAGTATGGGGGCTGGTTCGGCGCAGTACCACTTTTACCTCCTTCAGGTGTGTGCACTCTGAATGCTGTGGCTAATAATCCCTTCGATTGTTACATGTATCAGATGCCAACCGGGGAACAGATCTGGATCGAATACCGGAAAACAGTGGGATTATATGAAACCCGATTGCCAGGATCGGGATTATTGATCTATCGGGTGGATCAGAGCTACTACCCCAATGGCAATGACTGGGGTCCGCCGGACGAAGTGTATGTCTACCGGCCGTTCGTTACTCCAGCCTCTCCCAATGGCAATATCAATTGGGCGAATTATGCCTGGGAGCAGGCTCATACAGCGATCAACCAATTCACCGATCCCGCTCCCTTCTCCCAATCCGCGCCAGGATTTATCGCCCTGCTGAACATTCACAGTATTGGGACGAACACTGGATCCACGATCAGTTTCGAGGTCGGCACCCAGGTTCCGGTCATCTGGACCGGAGCGATGGACAGCAACTGGTCCAACGGATCCAATTGGACCACCGGCATGGCACCTACAGCAACAGATCTGGCAATTGTGGTCCAAGGAATGAACAACTGTTCTATCTATGCTGGTCCCACAGCAGTATGCAATGAACTAAGGGTGCAATATCAGCTCAATCTGTATCCCGGGGCAAATCTGATCGTGGGTGGCGATCTCAACTCCTTCGGCCGCATTTTCATGGATGGCAACCTGTTGCAGGTGAATGGAGATTGTTCCATCCTTAACTGGTATGCCGGAAGCTGGTTGCATTGCACAGTTAATCCAACTTCCCAGATCATGATCGGGGGCAACTGCTTCTTCGATGGATCTACCAGTATTCAGCTCAGCACCGGCAGCCTGGAGTTCATCAATCCGGGCACGCACACTTTCCAGCAGGATGCCTTCGCCACCTTCTACGACATTAACATCAACAAGGCCGGAGGAACGCTTGTTTACACCAGCATCATGATCTTACCCGCACAGTTTCCGATCCTGGGGAGCATCAATGTGGGTGCAAACGCCACCTTCAACATCAATACAGCCCACGATTTCTCCCTGCACGGCAATATTAATGTCCATCCTCTGGGACAGCTTCTTGCCAATGCGGGAACCATCTATATGCAGGGAATGGGGGCTCCCCAGGCGATCAATATCGCCAATCCGACGAGTTTCCTGAATAATCTCAAAATCGACAATCCCAGCGGTCTCAACGTCAATCTTGCCAACAACATGACCGTCCGTGGTATGCTTTCGATCACCCAGGGCACCCTGGCAGGGAATTCTCACACCATATTCCTGCAGGGTGAGTGGAGCAATATGGTGGGCCCCGGCGGCTTCCAGAAAGGGACGTCCCGAGTAGTGTTTTGCGGAAACGTTGATCAGCATATCCAGCTGAGCCCCCCCGGAATGGAGGATTTCTATACGCTGGAACTGAATAAACCCTCCGGTTATCTGCATTTGAATATGCCCGGCGCCCTGATTAACTGTGACCATTATGACTACAGTTCCGGTGTATTGAAAGTTACGGATGGCACGTTTAATGTATCCACCTCTTTGTTGAATAACTGCATTGCCGGAGATTTCATCTGCGATGCTCCAGGCGTGATCAACCTGACCAATATGGCGGGTACGGTGGATCTGAATGCCAATCTGCTGATCCAGGGTGGAACGATCATGGTCTTCGGAGGCATTGCCAATTCCCTGTGGCCGGGAGCCCTGGTTGGGATAAATGTCACTCCCGGTATCACCATGAACGGTGGACTACTGATCTTCCACAATGTGGGTGTGATGGTGGGCAACCCCGCTCTGCCCTTTGTGGAAAACATCACAGGTGGCAATATCCAGGTGAATGGCGATTTCGAGATCCACCGCAGCGATTTTCACCCCACCGGCGGTGTGATCGAGATTAATGGCATGAATCCAGCCAATGTTTGCACCATGCCGGGTGGAGCTTTCTGGGATCTGTTCATGATAGCCAATCAGCAGTTGACCTCATCCGACCTGCAGGTCAATGGCACCCTGATGATTCAACCCTTAGCCACTTTCAATGTCTTGCACAATGTCACTGTGAACGGTGGTTTTCTGCTCGATGGAGTGGTGAATGTGCTCAATCCGGTTACGGTCACCCTGAACGGGCCGGTCAATTTCCAGGGCGGCAGCGTTCTGGATTTCCAGCAGGGAATGATCCTGGTTAGCACTTCATCTCCGATGACGATGGTCGATGGCGCCATCATGATCGAGGATGGCACCTTTGATGCCAGGAATCATGAGTTGGTGATCAATCCCAGCGGCAGCATAGCTTTTGGCACCCATGGCGGCGGAGGGGCGGGAAAGCTGATCTGCGCAGGACTGAACGCCGTGCAGGCCGGCACCTTTAACCCCAGCATCGGCACGCTGGAACTGGGTGGAAATCTGCCCGGGCAAAATTATAACCTGGCTCTGGACAATGGCAACAATGCCTTTGATCTGGTGCTGAACACGGTATCCCCGGTCATCTTGGGCTGCGACCTCTATATAGAGAAAGATTTCCACCTGTTGCAAGGCATGCTCGACGTATCCACCAATAATTATCAGCTCTGGGTGAAAGGGGACTGGATTGATACCAGCGGTACCGATTGCTTCATGGAACGCTATGGAACTGTCAATTTCCATGGACCGACACCCGCTGTGGTCAATTCCGGAGCCAGTCAAACCACTTTCCACAATCTTAACGCAAGCAAAGACCCATCCATATCCCTCAGCCTGCAGTCGCCGGTGCAGGTGAATGGGGACCTCCATATGATGAGTAGCTGTGTGTTGAATGTGGATATGAACCTCAGCGTGGGTCTCCAGACTTGGTTGGATGGACAAATGCATCTGATCAATCCTCTTACAGCCAATTTCAACGGTACGTTCAACAGCATGGGCGGCAGCCAGCTTTTTGTGAACAACGCCACCTGCAACCTGAACGGATCGGCTGGTTTTATTCTGCAAGGATCAATCTCGCTCATCAATGGCTTGATCGATGCCAAGAACAGGGTGTTCAATTTCAGTCCGACCGCTTCGCTGGTCTTTTCCGGTGGCGGCGGGGGCAGAGTGAAATGTGCTTCCTTCTATGCCGACCATCCGGGCAACTTTACTCCCGGCAGCGGAATCCTGGAAATAGCCAGCACCATGCCGATGGGCAGAGCTCTGAGCCTCACGTCTGGGAATTATGCCCATGACCTGATCATCAACTCCACCGGAGATGTTACGACGCTGTCCGATATCCATTGTCTGGGAGACCTGGACATCCTGGCGGGGAAAGTGTTCAACCTTGCCCATGACACCACTGTATTTGGGAATTTCGGCCTCTTTGGCACCTGCAACCTGATCAATCCGATAACGCTCCAGCTAAACGGTGGAGTGGCACTCCAAACCGGCAGCCTACTCAATATCCAAACCGGGACCTGTTCACTGCAGGATGTAGCCACCCCAACCGGTCTCTATGTTAACGGCGGGATCAACATTATGAATGGTACCCTGTATGCCCGCAACCATGAACTGCATATCAATTCCTCCGGAACAATCGTGATGGGGGGAGGGACTGGTGGATACATTGTCTGCGGCTCTTTTTATGCCACCCATACCGGTAATTTTACTCCTGCCAATGGTTCACTGGAACTGGGCGAAAATATATCCGCACCCCGTTCACTGAATGTGTCTTCAGGCAACTACCTATATAATCTGAACATAAACTCCACTGCCACGGTCACCACTCTGGCACCGCTGCAGTGTAACAATGACTGTGCTATCCAACCCTCCAAGGTGTTGAATCTGGCTTATAATGCTACTGTGGGTGGGGCATTCAGCCTCTGGGGCACGTGCACTTTGGTCAATCCGGTGAGCCTGAACCTCAACGGAGGTTGGCAATCCCATAGCGGCAGCCAGCTTAATGTCAATGATGGAACCTGTTCCCTGTTCGAAGCTCCAGCAGCCTACAATCAATTTGTGGATGGAACTGTTTCGATCACCAATGGCAGCTTTATCGCCCGGAACCATAATCTGCTCCTCAATTCCACTGCCAGCCTGATCATGGGCGGCGGTGGCGGGCATGTGATCTGCGGTTCCTTCTCAGCTCCCTACACGGGCAATTTTACACCTTCGTACGGTTTGCTGGAATTGGGCAGCAATATTGCAGGTTCCCGCACTATCGATGTTTCCTCCGGGAATTTTATCCATAACCTAAGGATAGGCTCCGCCGGCCCTGTTTCCACCCAGTCTACCGTGCATTGTTACAACGATTGCGACATCATCGGTGGCAGCGTGTTCAATCTGGATCACGCCACCACGATCGACGGGGATCTTGACCTCTATGGCACCTGCACATTGACCAATCCGGTTACCCTGTTGCTGAATGGGGCTTTGGAAGTTCGCAACGGAAGCCAACTGAACATTCATGACGGAATCTGCCGGCTGGCCAATGTGGCTACACCAACTGACCTTTATCTAAGCGGCACCGTGAACATCTATGATGGCGCCTTGGAAGCCAGGAATCACGAGCTGAGGCTCACTTCCTCCGGAGTCCTGGCCCTGGGTGGAGGCGGAGCTGTTGGATTTGGGAAGGTGCTGTGTGGTTCCTTCTACGCACCCCACAGCGGTAACTTCACACCAACCATCGGAACTCTGGAACTGGGCAGCAACCTTGCTGCGGCCCGTTACCTCAATGTGGTTGCCCCCAATTATGTCCCCAACCTGAAAGTGGATTCACAGGGAGCTGTAACCACCCAGGCGGCTTTGCAGTGCAACAACGACTGTGATGTTCTGGCTGGAAGTGTGCTCAATCTGGCCTTCGACACCACAGTGGACGGGGATTTGGACCTGTATGGAACCATCAATCTCACCAACCCGATCACCCTCCTGGTGCATGGCCATCCCACATTTGCCTCTGGCAGCACCCTCAATGTAAATACCGGCACTTTCATCTGTGATGAGATCCCCGGCACCCGGGATAACTTCCAGCTGGAAGGATTGCTCCAGATCACATCCGGTACCTTTGAACTGGAGAACTATTCACTGCAGATAACCTACCCGGGAATGATCGTCCAAAGCGGAGGAACGCTCAGACTGGATGGACTCACCACTGCCACCGATGGCAGATACCAGCCCACCGGCGGCACCCTTGAGCTAACTGCAAACCTGGATGAATCGCTGTGCGAACTTACCCTTCCCGGTGCCAACCATGTGCAGGACCTGGTGATCGATACCAATGCCGGCATCGTGCTGGGATCGGATGTGCTGATTCTGGGCGATCTGGACATCCTGAATGGTTTCCTGGATGTGTCCACCAGTGATTATGATATTGAGATCCACGGCTCCTGGTTCAACGACAGCCCGGTGCACGGTTTTATAGAGCGGGAAGCCAGTGTGAGTTTCAAAGGGGATGCTGATGCCAGCATAGATTGCACCTGGGGCCGTGAGGAATTTCATGGGCTGATCATCGATAAGTCTCTGGTCACGGTTCGCGTTGCTCTGCAGGCTCCCATTGCCACCACGGGTGACGGCTACGCCGATGTGGTCAAGGGCGTGTTCTCGCTCAACGGACTCGAATTTGAAAACTCCGGAAACACCAATGTTTATGACGGCGGCACCCTGCTCCTGGATGCCGGATCCACTTTAGCTACCGGTCTGAATCACATGGTGAACATCTATTCCGGTGGAAATCTGATCACCCGTGGAAGCGGTAGGGCAAGGTCCAAGCTGAAAGGCAAGGATGAACAGGAATGGAAAGCCAAAGCCCACAGCGGCAGCAATGTGAAATCCTCCCATACGGATTATGAGAATATGAAAGAGGAGGGATTCCTGTTGGATGAATATGCCACCGCCGATCCGGACACCACCTTCAAAAACTGCTCCTTCTCAGACGGTGCCGCAAACTGCACCTATCTGACCGTCTATAACACCCAGGACCTGGTGATCAACGGTGCCAGCTTCAACAGCTCCGGCAGCGAGCTATATAATGTGGCCAAGCTCAATACCGTGGGTTCGGTGACCCTGATCAACGCCGGCGGAAACTTTGCCGGGCCGGCGCATGAGAATGATCCCCACAACCTGATCCACTGGGTGGGATTCCTGCCCAATCTGACCATTTCGAATATCCTGGTTTCCGATCTGAATCCCTATGTGGCTGATCAGATCAACTACACAGTATCCATTCTGAACGATTCGGACAACCCCTCCATCGGCAACTTCAACGTCCACCTCTTCAAACACAGGGCTGAACCGCCCGAGATGGATGAAACAGGGGATCTATACCTCACCGTGGGCAACATCGCTGCCCACGAAACCGTGAATGTTGTCTTTGAGGATATCTACAGCATGGTGCCTGCGGTGTGGACCTCCTGGGTGCTGCTCGATCCGGAGGATGCCATCCAGGAAAGCGATGAAGAGGACAACTTGGCGGAGCCTATCATCACCTGGCAAGCCCTGCCGGATGTGCAGAACATCAGTATCGTCCAGACCGGTGCCACCACGGCTCGGCTGACCTGGAGCTTCCCGCTCTGGTGCGACCGTTACAAGATCCGTTGGGATTCCGATCCCTATGGTGAATTCACCAACCACTTGGGCGATACCATCGATTCCTTCTTCGATGTATCCCTCACCACGGAAAAACGCTTCTACCGCGTTACCGCTGAACGGGATGAACCGGGCCCTGCCAAGGGAATCCTGAAAACCACCGAACTTAAATAAACATCCCTAAACCAAAGGTGGCCTCGGATATTATCTGAGGCCACCTTTTTTATATCCATCTGCCGGTTTGCATCACCAGCTATGGTAAAACTACACTAAGGTCAGTTTTGGGCAGTAACCCAGAAAAACCTCCTTGCTTCAGTGGTTGAAACGATCACTGCCACAATGGCATCCCCCGGCACTGGATCGGTGATCACAACAGACCAATCATGGGGTCCTTCCGGTGTATTTGAATAGTATAGAGTGTAGAACACCGCGCCATCCACTTCGTCCCAGCGGAGGAGGACATTGTTTCCAGAAGGTTCGATCACCAGGTTTTGGGGAGGGGGAAAATACAGCGTGTTAGTGAGGGTGATCAATCTGCCCTGCACACCACCGTTGACCGGTTGCCACACACCAGTGTCCAGTGGATTGATATCTATGTAGTTTCCCGTATAGGGAGTCAGGATCCCATCCTTGTACCAGACCGAGTTTCCAATCATGGATTCCAGATAGAAGTGGTTGGTGGTTACAGGATTGATCAGGGTGATCAATTGGTTCACGGTTCCCTCGATAAAGATGGCATTCAGATTGACCGTGCCCAGATTGGTGAAATCGGTCAAAAAGTGCAGATTCAATGCCACTCCGGCGGGATTGGTCTGCAGGGTGCCGTTGTTGGTCATGTTGCCATTGAAGTAAACGTTGTAGATTCCACCTCCATCCTGCAGGATGCCGTTGTTGACCACTTCCTGGAATTCAACCTCGTTCAGCACCTCCACGGTCCCTTCCAGGATATGATCCTCTCCGGTGACTGATTGCAGGTAAGCCCCATTGCTGAGGTTGAGGGTGGAGAATCCATTGGTGACCAGGTTTGCCTGGTAGAGTTTGCCGCCGTCCAGGCTGAGATCGAAGATCGAGGAACCCTGGTACATCTGCAGGGGGCGCTGACTGAGGGAAAGATCACAATTGACAAAGCGCAGGCTGGAGATCATCTGGATGGGATTGCTTCCGGGGATGGAATGAAAGGTGCCGCAAGAGTAAGGTGGTGCCGGATCTGCAAGGTATACTGTTTGGACGCCTGTGCCCTGCAGGCTGATGCTGCTGTTGGATATAGAGGCATAATTATGAAGGTTGCCATAGAACCAGATGGCAAGGGATCCGGACACTGGGTGGTCGAATATCTGCATCAAGTTGTTCAGCTGTACATTTATTGTCAGGGTATAATTGCCATCCGGATGATTGCAGAGGTTGCCCTGATTGATCAGAAAATCCACCGAAACATTATCCTTGACCAGCACAGTGCCATGGAAGACGATCGTGGTGGCATAGACATTTTCCAGATAGGCACCGGCTGAAAAGGTGATACTGGCGCCACTTCCGCCTATCAGGGTGGCGTTTGTGATCCTCCCGCCGGTCATGTAAATATGGCAGGCGGTGAAGACACCCGTATAGAGGATCAGCTCCGAGTTGTTCAGATCGATGTTCACATTGTTGAGACTGAGGTTGCTATACAAGGTGACTGGGGAGGCGGCATTGGTGTCATTGATGGTTTGGGCGTAAAAGCTGCCTCCATCGTTGTTGATGTTCTGATTCGCTGCTCCGGTGAACACGAAATTGAACACCAAGACTGTGGCGCTGTTGGTAACATGCCCGGCGCAATATACGGTGAGGTTAAAGCCGTTGGGATTGTAGGCCAGGATTCCTTGGTTGATCAGGTTTCCGTTGATGGTGATCTGGGCATCGGCGGTCTGCACATTCAAAACTGAGCCAGCACTGGTTATGGTGAGATTGTTGCACTGGGCTGGATCGGAAGGATACACCCGAACCACACCGTTGATTATTACATCGTCCAGAGGGCCGGGAACCACTCCGCCCACCCAGGTGGAGAGAAAATGCCATCTTCCGCCCGCCGGAGTGGATTGGATCTGTGCCTGCAGGGCAGTAAAAAAGACCAGGCACAGCAGAAGGGAAATCAATGCTGTTTTCATACTTGACTCCTCAAACAATTTTTTTCCATTCATATAAATCAGCTTTGCTTGTCAAGTTTTTATGGTTTGGCTCCCGTTACCAATACGGAATCATTACGGAGTCATTACGGAGTTAATCCGTAATGACTCCGTAATGATTCCGTATTGGTAACGGGAGCAGATTGGGGGAGAGGGGGGGGGTCATTTGGTACGCAAATAACAGACCAGAGACTATACACGCGAGGCTATGTGGTTGTTATCATTAGGTTTAGTAAAAGATCAAACTAATTTACCCTCAGTTCAGTTTGTCCGAGCATAACCCAGCATCGTTTATGCGAAGAACGCTCTGACCAGATCCCGAATCTCTTCAGCGCTGGTGGCATGGTTGATCTTCTGGCGCAATTCTGCTCCCCCCACCAATCCCTTGGTGTAGTGGCAGAGCTGGGAGCGCAATTCCTTCACCGCCACAGCCTCCCGTTTATAGCGCAGGGCATGTTCGATATGCTGTAAGATGGTGTCCCGCAAGGTGTCACGGGTGATGGGAGAGTAGTCACCGCATTCCAGCAACTGCCGGATCTGCTTAAAAATCCAGGGTTTGCCCAAAGCGCCGCGTCCGATCATCAAGCTGTTGCATCCGGTTTCGCGATACATTTTCAGAGCAGCCTCGGGGGAGCCGATATCTCCGTTTCCGATCAGGGGGATGGCAAGCTGCCGTTTCAGCTCTGCAATGTGCTGCCAATCCGAGAGCCCGGAAAACTGCTGGGATTGGGTGCGGGGATGGAGGCAGAGGAAATCCGCACCGGCATCCTGGAGGGCGAGCCCAAACTCGAGATAGTTCAGAGAAGAAGCATCCCAGCCGCTGCGGAACTTGGCCCCCACCGGGCAGGAACCAGCCACGGCGGATTTGACCTCCCGCATGATCGCGGCTGCCAGTGCGGGCTTTTTCATCAGGGCGGAGCCAGCTCCCCGCTTTACAACCTTCCGCACCGGGCAACCCATGTTCAGATCGATGAAATCGGGATTTACCGTGAGGCAATACTCCGCCGCCTTGGCCATCACATAGGGTTCGGAACCGAAGATCTGGATGCCATAGGGACGCTCCACCTGCTCAAACAAGATGTATTGGCGGGTTTTCAGGGAATCCCGGACCAGCCCGTCGGCACTAACCATTTCGCTGACCAGCACATCCACGCCCCAGGTTTTGCACAGGGTGCGGAAACCCCGGTCGGTATAGCCTGCCAGGGGTGCCAGCCAGAGTTTCTTATCGGTGAATTTACCCGCTTTGTTGAAACCCAGGCTCAAGCTCCTGTTCCGGCATAGATCTTTTTCAACGCGGCCAAATCCACCTCATCGATCTGAGCGGGATCCATGAATTGGGTGGCAAATTCCTGATACAGTCCGGAATCCAGGAAGAAATCCAGCAGATCTTTGTCCAGGTCGCCATCCTTGACGCAGAAAGCCATTATCCGCAGGGATTCGGTGAGGGTTTTGGCTTTTTTATAGGGACGGTCGGCGGCAGTGAGAGCCTCGAAGATATCGGCCACGGCAATGATGCGCGATTGCAGTGAAAGCTGCTCGGCAGTGAGACCCATGGGATAGCCCCGGCCATTGAGCTTTTCGTGGTGTTGGGAAGCATAATAGGCCACATTTTTGTATTTTTTGGGGAAAGTGAGTTGCGACAGCATGTCCCAGGTTACCGAAACATGGGCGCTCATCTGTTTGATCTCTTCAGGGGTGAGGGTGCCACGGCGGATCTTAAGATTGTATTTCTCTTCCTCCGTGATCAGGAAATACTCCTTCCCCTCATGGCTGAATCTGATCTGTGCCAGCCGTTCGATCCGCTCCAGATCGCCGTCGGGCAGGAATTCTCCACCTACATTGACGCGTTTCACAAAGGCAAATTGCTCATCCAACCATTGTTCGACCTCCACCGGATCGACCTCTTCGCCAAATTGGGTTTTCACAAAAGAGCCGAACTCGTCTCTTTCCAATGTGTTACGCAGCAAAGTGCAGAGCAGCTTGACATGCTCGAAACGGAGCTGGACATAATGTATCCGGTCCATGATGGATTCCAGCTTGGTGCTTTTGTCCATGATGAATTCAGGGGTGATGATCTTGCCCACATCATGCATCAGGCCAGCCATGGAGAGCTCCTTGAGCTCGTTGGCGGTGAAACTGAAGCCGGAAAATTTGCCGGTCGTGGCTGCATTGATCTTCAGGGCGAACATATCGGTGAGCCGGGCAACCCGTATGATGTGATCGGAGGAGTATTTGGACTTACGTTCGATGCCCTTGGCGATGGAACGCATAAATTGCATCAACAGGGTTTCCAAATTTTCGATCAGCTTGCGGTTGGAGAGGGCTATGGCAGCCTGGGACGCCAGGGAGTTCAACATGGTGCGGTGTTCTTCATTGAAGGAGACGATATTACCACTCTCGTCCATCGCGTTGATCATCTGGATGATGCCCAGCACCTCATCCTCGTGGTTCTTCAGCGGGATGGTGAGCATGGATTTACAGCGGTAGCCATAGGTCTGATCGGTCTTGATGGTTCCGCTGATGTCATAATCCTTGGTTTCATAGACATCGTCAAAACAGAGGCACTGCTTGCTGTGATAGACAGAGGTAACGATATGGCTGGTGCGGGGACTGCCATCCTCACCAAAGAGCGGGATCGTGGGCCAGTTCACCTTGCCGTGGCTTCCGCCCTGGCGCATGTTCATAGTGCGGTTGTACACTATCTCGAACTCCAGTGCCTTCTCATCAGCGGAAACTTTGTAGATGGTGGCTCCGTCCGCATTGGTAAATTCAATGGCCTCCACCAGGATCATGTCGAAGATCTTGTCCAGATCGGTTTCCGAGGACAAGGCTTCGCCGATCTGGGTGAGGCGCCGGATATGCATCACCTGCGCTTCCGCCAGATTGTTGATGGTTTCCACCACCTGGTTGAGCATGTTGTTGATTTCGGTATTGTCGCTAAACTGATACATGATTGGACTCCTATATTCGCTTGAACAGCATATAGTTGGGTTCATAGCCCAGCCGGCGCTGCTCGGTTTCGTACCAGGTGACGACATGATCGTCCAGGCTGGGGCTTTTTTGAATGGGATGGTCGTGCAGGGAAAGGAAATTGGGATTCTTCACAAATTCCTCGGCGATCCAATTGGCATATTCATCGTGATCGGTGGAAATATGCACCTGGGCATCTGCTGCCAACACCGTAGCCAGGGCAGTCAGGAAATTCTGCTGGATCAGCCTGCGCTTGTGATGACGCCGTTTGGGCCAGGGATCGGGATGTTGGATGAAGGCACCTTCCACCGATTCGGGTTTCAGATGTTGCGCTATATTGGCATTGACCAGCAACCGGACAAGGCGGACATTGGGATGCTGCTCTGGGGAGAGCTTCTTCAGGGTGTTGCGGATGCGTTTCTCCGCCGCTTCGAAACCCAGAAAGTTCCAGTTTGGATGCAAAGGGGCATATTGGGAGATGAATTCCCCCTTGCCGCAGCCGATCTCGATATATAGGGGATTGTCGTTCTGGAAAATGGTTTGGGGATCGAGGAAGGTGTCGGTGAGTTCCAGCAGG
>Ga0116202_10000403_pt1 | contig 23784 bp, 20 predicted proteins | sample LakKivw325mmetaG_FD_94479 | JGI IMG/M metagenome (GOLD analysis project Ga0116202, IMG submission 94479) | Anoxic lake water microbial communities from Lake Kivu, Rwanda to study Microbial Dark Matter (Phase II) - Lake Kivu water 325m metaG | ecosystem: Environmental > Aquatic > Freshwater >... | reverse complement strand
GATTACATCACAGTGGTTTCGCCCATCGAGGGAACCCCGGCCTACCGCATGGGCATCACTGCCGGCGACCGCATCATCAGGGTGGACGACACCAGCATCGTAGGCCTGAACACCGACGAGGCGATCAAACTGATGCGGGGCGAGGTGGGAACCACCGTGGTGATCACCATCAGCCGCCCCGGCGTGTCCAGGCCCCTGGAGTATATCATCACCCGCGAGACCATCAAGATCAAGAGCGTTCCCTACAGCTTCAAGCTGCCCAATGAGGTGGGATACATCCGCATCAGCCAGTTCAATGAAAACACCACCCAGGAATTGCGCTCCGCCCTGGTCAATCTGGAGGCGGAGAACATCCGCGGCCTCATCCTCGACCTGCGCTGGAATCCCGGTGGCTTGCTCGACCAGGCGGTGGATACGGTGAACGAATTTTTGGGCTCCAACAAACTGGTGGTGGAAACCAAGGGCAGAACCATCCAGTCCAACCGTCAGCACTTCACCCGTTACAACACCAAAGCCCGGAACTATCCCATCATCGTATTGGTAAACGAAGCCTCCGCCAGCGCTTCCGAGATCTTTGCCGGCTCGCTGCAGGACTGGGACAAGGGATTGGTGATGGGCAGACCCACCTTCGGCAAGGGCAGCGTGCAGCAGCTCTTCCAGCTTTCCAACGGGAACGGGATCAAGATCACCACCTCCTACTACTATATCAAATCGGGGCGCTGCATTCACAAAAAGAGCACCGACCGCCTGCTGCAAGGTCAGAGTGTAACCACTTCGGACATCCAGGCCGAGGATGCCAGAAACCACGAGGAGATCTATTACACCGTGAACAAACGTGAGGTCTATGGCGGTGGCGGGATCACGCCCGACATCGAGATCGAAACCGATCTCCTCACCAACTTCGGGGCTGATCTGCGCCGCAAGAACACCTTCTTCAATTTTGCCGTGGACTATCTGGTGGAGCATGACCATACGGTGCCGCGAGACCTGAACATCACGCCCGAGATCATGGATAAATACCTCAGCTATGTGCGCAACGAGGATATCAAGTACACCCAGGCCGATCTGGACAGCGCCGATGTCTTCATCCGCAACTCCCTGAAGAGCGAGCTGATCCGCAAGGTCTATGGCGACCAGGAAGGCTACAAGATCACCATCACCATGGATAAACAGCTCCAGAAGGCGATCGAGTTGTTTGACCGTTTCACCACCCTGGATGCCATGTTCGAATATGCCGCCGATCTTGTCCGCAAGAGATAAGCATGGCCGCTCCCCCCGGTCTCCATGACATGCTCATCTTCCTGGTGGATGATGACACCATCAACCTGAAGCTGCTTAAAACCGTTCTGGCCCAGGCCGGGTTTGCGAACACCCTGCTCTTTGCCTCCGGCGAAGCGATGCTGAGGGAACTCGAGACCACGCTGCCGGACCTGATCCTGCTGGACATCATGATGCCTGGCCTGGATGGCTATGAGGTGTTGGGAAAAGTGAAAACCAGCCCCCATTCTGCAAATGTGCCGGTCATCATGGTCACCGCTGTGGGGCTGGACGAAGAAATGGAGCCGCTCAGGCGCTGTTTCGATCTGGGTGCGGTTGATTACCTCTCCAAGCCTTATTCCACCGTGGAACTGCTGGTGCGCATCAAATCCGCCCTCAAGCTGGAAAAGCAGCGCCAGGATCTGGAAACCGCCGCCGCCCGTATCCGCGCTTTGGAAAAGCTGCTGCCCATCTGTTCCTATTGCAAAAAGGTGCGCAGTGACCGCAACCACTGGCAGGATGTGGAAGTGTATATCACCGAAAACACCGATACCTCCTTCACCCACAGCATCTGTCCCGAATGTTACAACCTCTATGTGAAACCCCAGCTGGATGAGCTGAAAAACAAGACCTGAGCAGGGGAAGACAGATGAAAAGATGAACAGATGAACAGATGAAAAGAGGCCTCCTGGTTGAGCCTGGGATCACCATTAACCATTAACCATTCACCTACTCATCCGTTAACCCATTAACCCGTTAACCCCCTCTTCCCTCACCACTCACCCAAAAAAATCCTTGCCTGATATGCATATTTAAAAAACGTGGCGAAAAAATTATATTTGACTCCGATCAATAGAGTCAACGGGAGTTTTAATGAGGTTGAAGACTTTTCCTGGGGGTGTGCATCCTCATGATCACAAGCATTATTCCGCCACCGCCCCGATCGAGGAACTGCCCCTGCCCCAACGGGTGGTGATCCCGCTTTCGCAACACATCGGTTCGCCTTCCACACCGGTGGTCAAGGTGGGCGATGAGGTGAAAACGGGGCAGATGATCGCCGAAGCCTCGGGTTTTGTTTCCATTCCCCAGCATGCTTCGATCAGCGGCAAAGTCACCAAGATCGAGCGTTTCAACCATCCCTGCGGAGGCCGGCAGACCGCTATCGAGATCAGCGGGGATGGAGCCGACACCTGGATCGAACTGACCGATGAGACGGACTATCTGCAGCTCCCCCCGGAAGAGATGAAGGAACGGGTGCGCGAGGCAGGCATTTGCGGCATGGGCGGAGCCGGATTCCCCACCTATGTAAAACTCTCCCCGCCAGCGGACAAGCCAATCGACACCGTCATCCTCAACGGCGTGGAATGCGAGCCCTATCTCACCTCCGATTACCGGCTGATGCTGCAGCGTCCGGAGGACATCATCGCCGGGCTGAAACTGGTGATGAGGATCGTGAACGCCAAGACCGGTATGATCGGCATCGAAGCCAACAAACCGGACGCCATCGCCCTGCTGGAAAAGCTTTTGGCCAAAGAGAGCAACCTCAGCGTGGTGCCATTGAAACTCCAATATCCCCAGGGCGCGGAAAAGCAATTGATCTATGCTGCCACCCGCAGAAAGGTTCCAGCCGGCGGGCTGCCCATGGCGGTGGGCGTGGTGGTGCAGAATGTGGGTACCGCCGTGGCCATCTATGAAGCCGTCCGCTACAAAAAACCCCTGGTCGAGCGGGTGATCAGTGTCACCGGTTCCGTGGTGAAACAGCCCAAGAACCTCAAAGCCCGCATCGGCACTCTTTTTTCCGAGCTGGTGGATTTCTGTGGCGGAACCACTGCGGAGATCGGCAAGATCATCTCCGGCGGCCCGATGATGGGTTTTGCCCTGCCCAATCTGGACGCCCCTGTGGCCAAGGGCAGCTCCGGCCTGGTTCTGTTGAATGAACGCGAAGCCCGGCTGAATGAGGAGCATGATTGCCTGCGTTGCGCCCGTTGCGTGGATGTGTGCCCGATGAACCTGCTGCCCAGCCTGATCGCCCAGACTGTGAAGTATAACAAGCTGGACATGGCGGTGCAGGCTGGTCTCAACGACTGCATGAAATGCGGAAGCTGTGCCTATGTGTGCCCCGCCCAGATCCGTTTGGTGCAGTGGATCGACACCGGCAAGGTACGTTACGCCGAACTGCAGCGGGCCAAGAAATAGAGAGAGGAACACCCGATGAAAGACAAATACACTGTTTCCCCCGCTCCCCATCTGCACGACCGCACCACCATTCCCAATGTGATGTGGAATGTGGTGCTGGCGCTCACTCCGGCCCTGATCTTCGCCGTCTATTACTGGGGTTTCCGCTCGCTGCTGCTCACCCTGCTGGGAGCCGTGTCCGCGGTTGCCACCGAAGCCCTGATCCAGAAGCTGCGCAAGGTTCCCATCACCGTGGCCGACGGCAGCGCCTTCCTCACCGGCATGCTGCTGGCCTACAACATCCACGCCGGTTCGCCGCTCTGGCTGCCCATCGTGGGGGCGGTGTTCGGAATTGCCGTGGGCAAGCAGGTCTTTGGCGGCCTGGGCAATAATCCCGTGAATCCGGCCCTGTTGGGCAGGGCTTTCCTGCTGGCTTCCTGGCCCACCCTGATGACCAGCGGTTGGCTGCGCACCGCCGCCGGCAAGCTGAATGAAGCCTCCATCAACGGTATCAACAACCTCGAGCTGATCGATTCCAACCTGCAGGCCCTGGCCCCCAAAGCCTATGAACTGGTTACCTCCGCCACCCCTTTGAAAGTGGCGCAGACCCTGCGTGACAGCACCTTCGTGAATTCGCTCACCTCCGATCCCGCCACCAATCTCGACCTCTCCGGCCGCATCTTCACCAGCCTGCTCGATCTGGGCACCCTGAAAGCCCTGTTCTGGGGCAACATCGGCGGCTGCATCGGTGAGGTTTCCGTGTTCGCCCTGCTGTTGGGAGCCCTCTGGCTGTTGTGGAAGAACATCATTGAATGGCGCATCCCGCTGTTCTATATCCTCACCGTGTTCGTGCTCAGTTTCCTGTTCGGCGGCGTGGGCGATGTCCGCTATTCGCTGTCCCTGCCTTTCTTCCATATCTTTTCCGGCGGTCTGATGCTGGGCGCCTTTTTCATGGCGACCGACTACACCACCAGCCCCCTCACCCGCAATGGCAGGATCATCTTCGCCATCGGCTGCGGGCTGCTGACCGTGATCATCCGTCTGGTGGGCGGTTATCCCGAGGGCGTGTCCTACAGCATCCTGTTCATGAATGTGATGGTGCCCCTGATCGACCGCATCACCCTGCCCAGACCTTTTGGGAGCGTCAAGAAATGAAATACTATCTCAAACTTGGATTCACTTTGCTCATCATTTGCCTCATCGCCAGCGGCATCCTGGCCTGGGTGAATTCCATCACCAAGGACCGCATCGCCGATATCAAACGCAGGGAAGCCGAGGCGGCCCGCAACGAGCTGATCCCCGGTGCCGCCTTTGACCCCGTAACCATCAGGCTGGAAGCCGATTCCCTGGTCTATTATGAAGCCCGGGACACCGCCAGCGGGGAACTGAAGGGCTACACCTTCACCGCCGCCAAAACCGGCTATAGCAGCAAGATCCAGACCATGGCGGGGGTGGATCCCCAATTCCGGTTGATCGCCATCAAGGTGATCGACCAGGCGGAGACCCCCGGTTTGGGGGCAAACTGCACCCAGGATTTCTTCCGCGATGGCTTCAAAGGCCTCGTGGGTGAAGAACTGGTGGTGGACAAGGATGGCGGAAAGATCAAATCCCTCACCGGCGCCACCATTACCTCGCGCGCCATCGCCCAATCCCTGCAGGAACAGCTGGCCCTGGTGCGCCGGGATGTGGAGGCCAGGCAGGTGGCCGCCCTGGAAACCCCTGCCGCGGGAGGTGGGCAATGAGATTTTTCGCCGAATTCACCAAAGGCATCATCAAGGAGAATCCCATCTTCGTGATCGTGCTGGGCATCTGTCCCACCCTGGCGGTTTCCACCTCGGTGGAGAATGCGCTGGGCATGGGCGCCGCCGCCACCTTCGTGTTGGTCTGTTCCAACATCATCATTTCCCTGATCAAGGGCATCACGCCCCCCAAGATCCGCATCCCGGTCTACATCGTGGTCATCGCCTCCTTCGTGTCCATCGTGGACATGATCATGGCCGCCTACCAGCCTGGATTGCATAAGAGCCTGGGCCTGTTCATTCCCCTGATCGTGGTGAACTGCATCATCCTGGGCCGGGCGGAGGCTTTTGCCAGCAAGAACAACACCCTCAATTCCCTTGCCGACGGCATTGGCATGGGCGTGGGATTCACCCTGTCGCTGGTGGTCGTGGCCACTTTCCGTGAGATCCTGGGCAACGGAACCTGGCTGAACATTGCCGTGTTGCCCAAAACCTACGATCCCATGCTGATGGCCATCCTGGCCCCGGGAGCCTTCATCACGCTGGGCTTTCTGATGGCTTTGATGAACATGCTGAAGGAGAAGAAATAATGGGTTACCTGGGAGAAATCTTCGTGATGGCGATGACCGCCATCTTCATCCAAAACTTCGTGCTGGCCCGCTTTCTGGGGCTCTGTCCCTATCTGGGTGTCTCCAAAAAGCTCGATTCCGCCTTTGGCATGGGCATGGCGGTGATCTTTGTGATGACCCTCGCCTCGGCGATCACCTTCATCATCAACCGCTATTTCCTGGAATACTTTGGCCTGATGTATCTGCAGACCATCGCCTTCATCCTCACCATCGCCGCCCTGGTCCAATTCGTGGAGATGGTGATCCAAAAGAATGCCCCCGCCCTCTATAAATCCCTGGGCGTTTTCCTGCCTTTGATCACCACCAACTGCGCCGTGCTGGGCGTGGCGATCCTGAACACCAAAGCCTTCCGCAGCGATGGCATCACCGCCTACAACTTCCTGGATGCCGTGCTCAACGGTTTCTTCTCCGGCGTGGGCTTCACCGTGGTGCTGCTGGCGATGGCGGGGATGCGTGAGCGCCTGGAATTGGCGGAACTGCCCAAAAGCATGCGCGGAATGCCGATCGGGCTGATCCTGGCCGGCATCATGGCCCTGGCCTTCTATGGCTTCATGGGCTTCAAGATCTGAGGGAGAGCGAAATGACTACATTCCTGATCTACTACCTTCCCCTGCTCCAGGCTGAACTGGCCGAGGATATCGGAATCCCGATGGCGATCGTGGGCGGATTGGGCCTCACCTTCGGCCTGGTGCTGGCTTTCGCCTCCAAAGTGTTTGAAGTGAAGGTTGATCCCCGCGTCGAGGAGATCACCCAGGTCCTGCCCGGAGCCAATTGCGGAGCCTGCGGAATGCCCGGTTGCGCCGGCTATGCCGATGCCATCGTGCATGAAGGGGCAGAAGTGAACCAATGCGCCCCCGGCGGAGCGGCCGTGGCGGCCATGATCGCCCGCATCATGGGTATGACCGCCGGCGCCATGCAACAAAAAGTGGCGGTTATCCATTGCAGCTCCGGCGGTTACAACAACACCAACTGGAAATATGCCTATCAGGGCGTCGAAAGCTGCAAGGCCGCGGTCAACATCGCCGATGGCCCCAACGCCTGTTCCTGGGGCTGCATGGGCTTCAACGATTGCCTGAATTCCTGTCCCTTCGGCGCCATCAGCTTGGACCAACACGGAATGCGCTGCATCGACACCGAAAAGTGCACCGGCTGCGGCGCCTGCGTCAAAGCCTGCCCCCGCAAACTGATCATGCTGGTGCCCATCAACCGCATCGTCTATATCAAATGCTCCTCCCTGGGCAAGGGCCCCGAAGCCCGGCAACTCTGCGGAAGCGCCCATCCCTGCATCGGCTGCGGGCTCTGCTCCCGCAAATGCCCCGTCCAGGCCATCACCGTGGCCAACAACCTCGCCCGCATCGACTATGACAAATGCATCAATTGCGGCCTCTGCGCCACCGTCTGCCCCACCAAGGCGATCCAGGACCTCTTCGCCGGCCTGCGCAAAAAAGCGGAGGTCATCCCCGATCTCTGCATCGGCTGCACCATCTGCGCCAAAAACTGCCCGGTGCAGGCCATCTCCGGCGAGGTGAAACAGGTGCATGTGATCGATAAGGACAAATGCATCGGCTGCGAGATCTGCGTGGGAAAATGCCCCAAACAGGCGATCAGGCTGGGGTAGGGTAGGCTCTGCGTAGGAGAGAAAAGATAAAAGATAAAAGAGAAAAGATGTAAGAGCATGGAGCCGGCTGGGGGAGAGAATCGCAGGCGTCTCGTCTGTCGGGGTGGCGAGTACTTCGGTTTATTAAAACAGAGGGGCGGAGGAACGGAGTTTTTTTTCATAAGAGATGATAGGGAAAGAGAAAGGAGATATATGCTGGACAATACTGCCAGTGCCATCCGGTCAGGAGACCTGATCAGTCTTGATCGGTTTTAAATACCAGTTGCTTTTTTTCCTGCCATCTCTCCCATTAGCAATACGGAATCATTACGGAGTCATTACGGATTTAATCCGTAATGACTCCGTAATGATTCCGTATTGCTAATGGGAGAGATGGGCCGGAAGTCTGTCTGTGTGTGCCTGCGCTACTCCCGAATTCTGATGAAATCAGCCGGAAATTTAGCATTGACACAAACAGGCAGTCTGAGAAAATGGTAAAAAAATCATATTTTTATACGCAAGAAGCTATAGGAGCAATGATGCCTTATATTCCAAATACCGATGCCCAGCGGCGGGAAATGCTCGCCCGCATCGGGGTGAACTCCTTTGAGGAGCTGATCGCAGCCATACCGGAAAAACTGCGGTTGAAACAAGACTTGAACCTGCCCCGGCCGTTGTCTGAGCTGGAACTCACACGCCTGATCCGGGAACGCACCTGCGGCAATGTGTGCACCCAGAGCATGAATTCCTTCCTGGGCGCCGGTGTCTATGACCATTTCATTCCGGCGGCGGTGGACACATTGGTTTCCCGCCCGGAATTTTTCACCGCCTACACGCCCTACCAGGCCGAGGTGAGCCAGGGCACGCTGCAATACATCTATGAATACCAGACCATGATCTGTGAGCTGACCGGCATGGAGATCGCCAACGCCAGCATGTATGACTGCGCCTCCGCCATCGCCGAGGCGATCCTGATGGCGGTGCGCAGGAACCGACTGCCCCGCGCCATCCTCCCCGCCACGCTGCATCCCGAATATGTGAAGGTGATCAAAGCCTACACCGAGGGCAGCGGGATCGAACTGCTCACCTGCCCGGCCCGAAATGGCGTTACCGATCCGGAGCAATTGATGGCAATGATGGACGACAGCATCGGCAGCGTGGTGATCCAGACCCCCAATTTCTTTGGCAACATCGAGCCCGTGCAGGAGTTGGAACAAGCGGCGCACAGTCAGCCCAAGGCGCTCCTGATCGCAGCGGTGGACCCCATTTCGCTGGCCGTGCTCACCCCGCCCTCGGACTACCATGCCGATATCGTTGTGGGGGAGGGGCAGGCGCTGGGCAACAGCATGTATCTGGGAGGCCCGCTATTTGGCTTTTTTGCCACCAAACTGGAGATGGCAAGGGCAATGCCGGGGCGCATCGTGGGAGGTACCCTGGACAAGGAAGGCCGGCGCGCCTATGCCCTCACCCTGCAAGCCCGCGAGCAACATATCCGCCGGGACAAGGCCACCTCCAATATCTGTTCCAACCAGTCGCTCTGCACCCTGGCCGCGGTGGTCTATCTGAGCCTGCTGGGGTGCGAGGGTTTGATCGAGGTCGCCACGCAATCGGCCCAGAAGGCGCATTTCCTGGCAGCTGAACTGGCCAAGCTTCCGGGTTTCTCACTAAGTTATCCGGACACCCCCTTCTTCAAGGAATTCTCTCTCTCCACACCCCTTCCACCGGAACAGATCATTGACGCCATGCTACCCCGGGGCATCTATCCCGGAGTGGATCTGGCCCGTTATGGCCACCAGAACCAGTTGCTGATCGCAGTCACGGAGAAGAAGAGCAGGGCCGATCTGGAGGCCTTCCTCACCGCCATGAAGGAGGTTTGCCATGGCTAAGACCATCTTTGAATATTCCACCCCCGGCAGAACCGGCTGCTCTTTGCCCGCCCGGGAACTGGACTCCCGGCTGGAGGAACTGATCCCCGCCGAACATCTGAGACAGAACAAAGCCCGCCTGCCCGAAGTGAGCGAACTGGACGTGATGCGCCACTATATCGGGCTTTCGCACAAGAACCATTTCATCGAAAAGGGGCTCTATCCGCTGGGCAGTTGCACCATGAAATACAATCCCAAGCTGCACGAAGCCTTGGTTCGCCACAGTTGTTTCAACAACCTCCATCCGCTGCAGCCGGAATCCACGCTGCAGGGCATACTGGCGATCCTTTATGAGCTGCAGGGAATGCTGGCGGAGATCTCCGGCATGGACCAGGTTACGCTGCAACCGGTTGCCGGCGCCCAGGGCGAATTCACCGGCATCAAGATCATCGCCGCCTACCACAAGGCCAGGGGAAACCACCACAAAACCAAGATCATTATCCCCGATTCCGCCCACGGCACCAACCCCGCCACCTGCACCCTGGTGGGCTACCAGATGGTGGAGCTGAAATCCAATGCCAGCGGCAGATGCGACCTCGACCACCTGAGAAGCATCGTGGATGAGAACACCGCCGGCTTCATGCTCACCAATCCCAACACCTTGGGGCTGTTCGAAAGCCAGATCGAGGAGATCGCCGCCATCATCCATGGCGTGGACGGCCTGATCTATATGGACGGGGCAAATCTGAACGCGCTGATGGGCATCGTCCAACCCGGAAAGATCGGCTTCGATGTGATGCATTTCAACCTCCATAAAACCTTCACCACCCCCCATGGCGGGGGCGGACCCGGCGGCGGCCCTGTGGGCGTGGTGTCCAAACTGACCCCCTATCTGCCGGTGCCTATGATCGCCAGGAACGATGACGGCTACCATTTCGATTACTCGCATGAAGCCACCTCCATCGGGAAAGTGCACACCTTCTATGGCAATGTCGCCGTGCTCTTACGGGCCTATTTCTATATCAGGAGCCTGGGGGCGGAGGGCCTGCGGAAGGTTTCGCAGAACGCCATCCTCAATGCCAACTACCTGATGGCCTTGCTGAAGGAGCATTACCACATCCAATATGACGAATATTGCATGCATGAATTCGTGGCTGATTCCAGCTGGCAGAAGAAGGAACAGGGGGTGAACACCCTGGACATCGCCAAACGGCTGTTGGACAAGGGATTTCACGCCCCCACCATCTATTTCCCGCTGATCGTTCCGGAAGCTCTGATGATCGAACCGACCGAAACGGAGAGCAAGCAATCGCTGGACGATTTTGCCGCCGCCATGCTGGAGATCGCGCAGGAATGCCGGGACAATCCGGTATTATTACATGAGGCGCCGCTCACCACGCCGGTGCGCCGGGTGGACGATGTGCGTGCCGTAAAGGTGCTCGATCCCAAATTTGGGCTCGATGACTGAGCCGAATTCCACACAAGCCATCCCTATTTATCAGGAGATACAATGAAAAAGACACTACTCTCAGTGTTGCTCATGCTGGCGCTGTTCAGCCTGGGCTATGGCCAAGCCGTGAAGCTGGGCTATGTGAATACCGACCGCCTGCTGTTGGAAAGCAACGAAGCGGCGGAGATCTCGCGCCTGTTCAATCTGGACAAGCAAAACTGGACAAACCAGATCCGCCAACTGGATGAAGAGATCAAGCAAATGGAACGCGATTATGAGATAGATAAGCTCACCAAGACCGAGGCCTATAAACGCGAGGCGCAGAGCCGGATCGACACCAAGAAAGCGGAGGCCGGGCGCCTGCTGGAAGATTATTTCGGCGAAGGGGGAGCGGCTGAACAGCGCTATCGGGAACTGATCGATCCGCTCACTTTGAAGATCCACAATATCATCACCAAGACGGCGGAAGACGAAAAATATACCATGATCTTCGATGTGAGCATGGGCACGATCCTCTATGCCCTGCCCGCCCTTGACCTGACCGATCAGATACTACTGGAGCTGAACAAGGACACCATCAAGCCGATGGAAACTACCCTCCCGCCCACCGAAGAGATCAAGCCGCCACCCAACGAAACCCCCAGACCAGGGGACTGGGAAGACCCCTTCAAGCCTGATATCAAGCCATGAAGAGATTTGCCACCAGCCTGGGCGTCGATCAGATCAGAGCAGTGATCGGAGGAGAGTTTGTTGGCGAGGCCAAGCTTTCCCTCAGCAGCGTTTCCGAACCCCGGGAAGCCGGGCCGGACACCATCATCTTCTGCGAACAGGAGAAATATTTCGAAGCGGTTCAGGCTTCCGCCGCCGGCCTGATCATCTGCTCTCCCGCCTGCTCGGACAGGTTGCCCGGGCGGAATCTGCTGATCACGGACAAGCCCTATTTTGCCTTGATGAGGTTGGTGAGCTGGTGGCTGCATTTCAGCGAACCCAGACCCCAGGTGGGTATCCATCCCCTGGCCCAGGTGGGGAAAGCCACCAGGCTGGGTGAGGGGGTGGCCATCGCCGCCGGGGTGAGCATCGGGAAAAACTGTGTGATCGCGGACAACGCAATCATCGAAGCCAATTGCCAGATCGGGGACAATGTTTCCATCGGAGCGAACACCCATCTTTATCCCAATGTATCGGTCTATGCGGATACCATCATCGGCAAAGAGGCGATCATCCATTCCGGTTGTGTGGTCGGGGCGGATGGATTCGGTTTCCTGTTGCTGGAGGGGATCCAACAGAAGATACCCCAGATCGGGAATGTGGTGATCGGGGATCATGTGGAGATCGGCGCCAACACCACCATCGACCGTGCCACCCTGGGCTCCACCAAGATCGGGGAGGGCACCAAGATCGACAACCTGGTCCAGATTGGTCATAACTGCCAGGTGGGCAGGCATTGCATCCTCTGCGCCCAGGTGGGTTTGGCGGGGAGCACCATTGTGGGCGATTATGTGTATCTGGCGGGGCAGGTGGGCGTGGCGGGACATCTCAGCATTGGCGACCGGGCCATGGTGGGAGCCCAGGCCGGCGTTACGCACGATATTCCCGCCGACGGGCGCTATTTTGGCTCCCCCGCCGAGGAAGCGGGTCTGATGAAACGCATCATGGCCAGCCAGAAGAAACTGCCCGAACTCTACCGCTTTTACCTGAAACAGCGCAATCATAAGGGGGAATAACATGGTCGAATACAAGCACACCATCTGCTCCGAAGTGTCCTACACTGGCATCGGTCTCCATTCCGGCGAGATCACCTCCATCCGCTTCAAACCGGCAGGCAAGGACGAAGGCATCGTTTTCATCCGCACCGACCTGCCGGACAAACCGGAGATCCCTGCCGATATCGATCATGTGGTGGATATCTCCCGCGGCACCACGATCGGCATCAAGGATGCCCAGGTGGGTACCATCGAGCATGTGCTCTCCGCCATCAAGGGACTGAATATCGACAACATCCGCATCGAGATCGATGGTCCCGAAGCGCCGGTGGCGGATGGCTCGCCCATCGTTTTTCTCAATCTGCTGCGCCAGGCCGGCATCCAGCAGCAGGATTCCGAACGGGTCTTCTTCGAATTTAACAATCCGATCAGTTTTTCCGCCCCCGAAGAGAATGTGGACATCGTGATCGTGCCTTCCAACGAGCTGAAGGTAACCTTCATGATCGATTACAAGCACCCCTATCTGGGCACGCAATACACCTGGCTGCCCAATATCCGGTATTTCGAGAAGGAATTCGCCGGAGCGCGCACCTTCTGCTTTATCAATGAGATTCTGCAGCTCAAGGAGATGGGGCTGATCAAGGGCGGTTCGCTGGAGAATGCCCTGGTGATCGCCGAACCCAATATGAGTGAGGCGGAACTGAAACACCTGCAGGATGTGTTTGGCTATCATGAACCGGTTACGGTCTCGCCGGAAGGCATCCTGAACAACCACCCGCTTCGCTACCACAACGAATTCGTGCGCCACAAGGTGGTTGACCTGCTGGGGGATATCGCGCTCTTGGGCATGCCCATCCGTGGCCATATCCTGGCAGCCCGCAGCGGGCACAAGACCAATGTGGAGCTGGTGAAAAAGCTGCGCCAGATACAGCTCAAGCAGGAACTGCAACTGCAATACCAGAAGAAAAAGACCAAGGATGTGGTGTTCGACATCAACGCCATCATGAACATCCTGCCCCACCGTTATCCCTTCCTGCTGGTGGACAAGATCATAGATTTCGTGCCCAACGAGTCCATCACCGGGATCAAGAATGTTACCATCAACGAACCCTTTTTCCAGGGGCATTTTCCCGGACATCCGATCATGCCGGGCGTTTTGATCGTGGAGGGCATGGCTCAGGCCGGGGGGATCATCCTGCTCAACCAACTGGAGAATCCCCAAAACTATGTGGCCTATTTCGCCTCCATCGATAACGTGAAGTTCCGCAAACCGGTGCTGCCCGGCGATACGCTGCGCTATGAGATGAAGGTGATCTCGCTGAAGCGGTCGCTTTCCAAGATGCACGGTGAAGCCTATGTGGGCAACGACAAGGTGGCGGAAGGCGATTTCATGGCAATGATCCAGGAGAAGAACAAATGACCTTCATCCATCCCACCGCCATTGTTGCCGAAGGAGCCGTGATCGGCGAGGATTGCCAGATCGGGCCCTGGTGCCGGATCGGGCCCCAGGTGAAGCTGGGCCGGGGGAACCTGATCCAGTCCAATGTGGTGATCGCCGGAGAGACCAGCATCGGAGATGACAACAAAATCTTTTCCTTTGCCGTGATCGGCACCGATCCCCAGGACCTCAAGTTCAAGGGTGAATCAACCCGGTTGAGAATCGGCAACGGCAACACCATCCGCGAATTCTGCACCATAAACCGCTCCAACCAACAGGAGGAGGATACTGTGGTGGGGGATGGCAACCTGCTGATGGAATATGTGCATGTGGCTCACAATTGCCAGATCGGCTCCCACTGCGTGATCGCCAATGTGGTTCAATTGGCAGGGCATGTCCATATCCAAGACCATGCCACACTGGGCGGAATGACGGCTGTCCACCAGTTCGTGCATATCGGCACCCATGCCTTTGTGGGTGGCGCTTCTGCCATTAAGAAGGATATCGCACCCTACACCCGCGGGCAGGGCAACCCCTATCAGACCGTTGGTTTGAACAGCGTGGGACTGATGCGCAAGGGCTTTTCCAGCGAGGCGGTGGCGGCGATCAAAGAAGTCTACAATCTCTTCTACCGCAAGGGACTGAATACCTCCCAAGCTTTGGCCAAGATCGAAGAGATGGGTCCTCTCACTCCCGAACAGCTGATCTTCGTGGATTTCGTCCGCTCAGCCACGCGCGGACTCTCAAGCTGAGCAGGCAACAGACTCTGTCTACAAAGGTAGTGGGTAATCAATAAACAGGTGTTTCCAATGAGAGAAGTGGAGGAGTAAGATTCGCTTGCCACCACATTGATGACCAGACATCCAGTCCAGATCGTCTTTCGTGTCATTGCTTTCAATTGATATCAGTTGATTAGCCCTCACCATCTGCAGCCCTCCCCACCCAGTGAGTTATTTCAGCAGGATCAGCTTACGGGCGCTATTCACAGACGGGGTTCGGAGTTTGCACAGATAGATACCGGAAGCCAGGCAGTGGGTGTTGAAACTGATCTGATGCGTTCCCGGCCCAAGCTGTTGAATGACTATAATCTGTCCACGGAGATTGCAGATCGTGAGGAATCCAGTCTCACCGTCGGCGATCCTGGCGTCAATTATGACCCTGTCCCCCTTGCGGAAAGGATTGGGGTGGGGATCATACAAGATGGAAAAGGGAGGCGGTTCGGGAGCTTGCGGATCATTGTTCTCCACAGCCAATGATAGTTTTGCGATAAAAATGTCTTGCCCGCCAACACTGGTGATGCCAATAGGCGAAAAGGTGGCTGTTCCGAAAAAAATCCCGGTAACGAGGACATTGCCTTGCGGATCGGTACTGATTGCTAAACCAGAATCCCAGCCCTGACCGCCGCTGCGTTTGGCCCAAAGCCAGTTTCCGAATGCGTCGAGGGCGGCTACGAACACATCGCTGCTGCCACGGCTGGTGAGGATCGAGGTCACGAAATCGGCAGTTCCGAGGAATCGTCCGGTCACAAAGCAATCCCCACAGGAGTTTACAACGATACCGTGGCCATGATCCCCGTCTCCATAATCAGCGGAACCGGCGCGTCGTGCCCAAAGCCAGTTGCCGTCACAGTCAATTCTGGCAATGCAGATATCTGGATATTGGTTTACGCTTATCAGTGTGTGGTCGCCAAAATCCGCAGTGCGTCTGAACGATCCGGTCAGGTAAGAGGATCCATCTGCCATGGTGGCTATGCTATACCCTGCATCAGTGTCGATTCCCCCCGCCCGCTTTGCCCAAAGCCAGTTTCCATTACCATCCAATTTTACAATGAAGATATCGCTAATCCCGCTTGTAGTTAAGGTGGTGGGGCCAAAATCGGCTGATCCATAAAACACACCGGTTACGTAGCAGTTGGAAGCGCTATCGGTGGCTATCCCCAATCCCATATCATCATATGCAGAGCCACCCGCCCGCCTTGCCCAAAGCCAGTTTCCCCCAGAGTCCAGTTTCGCAATAAAGACATCCATTCCGCCAGTGCTGGACAAAGTGCTCGAGCCGATAGTCACCGATTGCTCAAAATGACCTGTAACATAGATGTCTCCATAGCTGTCCAGGGCTATTCCCTGATGGCAATATTCAGATCCCGATCCTCCGATTTGCCTTACCCACAGCCAGTTGCCTGCGGAGTCCAATTTCGCAATAAAGACATCCGAGCCACCTGCTGAGACCAAAGTAGTGTCGCCAATAATCGCTGTTAAGAGAAATGATCCCATCACATGGCAGTTTCCTGAGGGATCGACCGCGATGCCATTTCCCTGGCTGGTCAGTGCATCTATAGACTTTGCCCACTGCCAGTTGCCACTGGTGTCGAGTTTGCCCACATAGAAGTTGTATCCGCCACCACCAATAAGAGATACTGATCCAAAATCAGCGGCACCCTCAAAATACCCGGTCACATAACAATTTCCACTATCGTCGGTAGCCAAATCCCAACCATAATCATTGTTGGTGCCTCCGGCGGTTTGAGCCCACAGCCAGTCCGGTGCTTGCGCTGATGATCCGATGGCTGCCAGAAGCAGGCTGGCATAGAGAAGAGCTACTTTGAGATAATGCATTTTTACTTCTTTTTGGATTATGATATCTTTGGGGAAACCATCAAAAGCATGAGAAGAATCCGTCAAGGAATAAGATCAAGCCTATCCTCTCCTGGGAAGCTGTGTTCCTTTTTGCATTGACAAAAACTAGCCCTGTGGGGAATGTGATCTGAAACGAAGTTTGGAGATAACGTAATGGAAGATCGGATCTATGAATACCTGAGCGTGTTCATAATGTCCTGGTTGCTGGTGTATGGTTTGACACCATTCATCATCCGCTTTGCCCGTGCGATCAATTTCGTGGACAAACCGGAAGCCCGCAAGATGCACCTGACCTGCGTGCCCCTAATGGGGGGGCTCAGTGTGTTTCTGGGATTCTTCCTGCTCTGCATCTATGATGTGGCCATCTCTCCCGGACGTTATTTCGACAAAGCCATGCTGGGCTATCTGGCCGGCTCGGTGATCATCGTGCTGATCGGTTTGGTGGACGACCGCCGGGGCATGCGCCCCCTGATCAAGCTACTGGGGCAATTGCTGGTGAGTATGCTGTTCATATTCAGCAATTTCAGCGTTCAGGAGCTGCAGCAGATGTTCGGTACGATTTATATCTCCCTGCCCCTGATGCTGCTGTGGATGGTGGGCCTGATGAACGCCTTGAACTTTCTGGACAACATGGATGGCATCATCAGCGGGATGGCGGGGATCCTGGGCCTGGGGTTCTTTGCCTTCAGCCTCACCAATGCCAATAACACCAATATGCAGACTATGGCGCTGATCGGGCTGATCTCACTCAGCTTTGCCGGTTCCACTTTTGGTTTTTTACCCTACAATTTCAATCCCGCCAAGATCTTTTTGGGTGATGCGGGTTCCATGTTCATCGGATATTTCCTCTCCTCGATGGGTATCCTGATGGCGCGCTATGCCGTGCTGACCCATGAGGACAATATGTTCTACCTGCTGCCGGTGTTGCTGCTCAGCTATGCCATTTTCGATATCTCTCTGGTGAGCTATACCCGTAAACGGGATGGCAGGCATGTGATGCAGGGGGGGAAAGACCATTCCACCCATCGCATCAATACCGCCCTGGGTTCGATCAAGGTTACGGCGATCATCATCTATACCATCAATGTCCTGATCGCCCTCACCACAATCATCATCTTCATCACTGGGGAGAGGGTGCTGCTGATCATCACCACGGTGATGTTCGCCGCCTTTTTCCTGATCTTTGGGCGCAAGCTGGACCAGATTCCGATCGTGGTTCCCAGCAACCAACAAAAAACTGCAAGGGGTAAGCAATGAGATTCATTATGCTGGGCATCAGTCCCGGATTGCCGAATCTGGATACACATCTCAGTGCCTTGTATGTGCAGGTGGGAGAAAACCACCTGCTGTTCGATTGCGGTGAAGGAACCTACCGGCAGTTGCTCCGGCACCAGCTGGACCAGAACAAGCTGGATGCCATCTATATCAGCCATTATCATCCCGATCACCTTTCCGGCATCTTCATGGTGCTGCAGATGCTTTATCTGCAAAACCGCAGCAAACCTTTGCACCTTTTCCTGCCGGAACGCCCTGCCGCGGTGCTGGAAATGATCCAGCTGCAGTATACCTTCATTCAGAAGTTCAGCTTTCCTTTGCAGATACACGACTGCAAAGAATGCGAGCTCTACTATCCCGAGGTCACACCGGTGGTAACCGATCATCTTTTAGGCTATGCCGAGATCATCAAAGCGGGCAACCTGCCCAATCAGATGAGTTCCTATGGCTTTATGATCACCGATACCGAGGGTTCCCTGCTTTACACTTCCGATATTGCCACCACCGATTGCCTGTCCGGGATCCTTCCGCACTGCCACACGGTGATCATCGATGCCCTGCATCCGGAGGCTCGGCAAGTACTCAAACTGGAGTATTCCGGGATCAAACGCATCCTGCTCACCCATGGCATTTCGGATGAGCTGAAACAGGCACTCGCGGCCACGCCTTCCGAAATCTTTGATTTTGCCCGTGAAGATACTGTCTATACGCTGTAGATGATCACCAGAAACCAAGCTTTCAGGACTCTGCTGCTCCTCCTGCTCCTGGGAGGCATCAGTGCCTGTGAGATGAATAAACTGCGCAGCGCTGAGGATCACTATAACAACCGGCGCTATGCCGCTGCCATCCAGGAGCTGGATGAGTACATCCAAAAGGGCAACAATGGAGCCCTGGTCACCCGCAGCGAAATGGTGCGGTCCCGCTGCTATTACGAGCTTGCCCTGCTGGCCAAAGAGCGCAATTCCTGGCAACTGAGCATCCGTTTTTTGAAACTATCCAATTCCGAGGAAGCGGATGTCGTGTTGGGCGAGATCTACAGATTTCTGGCCGATGAAGCCCAGAAAGCGAACAACCCGCAACTGGCGCTGGATTATGTGAATGCCATACTGCGGGAGTTCCCGGATTCCGAACTGGTTCCGGAAATGCTCTCGCGCCGGATCAATTTCGCCCTGGATGTCTTTGTAGATCATGACAAAGCCTGGGCGGACTACATGCATCTGTTTGACAACTATCCGAATAACAGCTATGAAGTGGTCAGCCGCAAGCAGGTGTTGCGTTTCGTTCCGAACAAAGTGGCCTATGCCAAGAGGTTGTATAGCTCGGGTTATTATAGTGAGGGGCTCCGCATACTGTTCGAGCTTGCCCGCTACCCGGTGGTGAACAACGATGAGATCAACGTTCTGATCGCCGAAGCCTATCTGGGGCAGGCGGAGGACTTTCTGGCCGGTCAGGATTATCTGGAGGCAGATCGTTTTTTCCGCATCGCAGTGCAGTATGATCCCCGCAAAAAAGCCGAGGTGGACAGGCGCCTGCAGGATGTGGCATCACTATATATCCGACGGGGAGACAGCCTGCTGGCAGAAGGGAATTTCGATGCGGCACAGATGCATTATGAAAAAACCTTCGATATCATTGCCAATTACCCTCCCGCCCTGGAGGCGATCGGGCGCCTGAACACGATCAAAGCCAATATCGCCCGGGCTGCAGAACTCTTTCAACAAGGGGAGAAAGCCGAATCCGCCAGCCGTTACTCGGAGGCGCTCTCGCTCTACCGGCAGGCCTCAAACCTGAACAACAGACCCGAGTATCGAACCAAAGCCGCCCAGATGCAGAATCTGCTCGAGGCCCAATCCGATCCCGTGTCCTTTGCCCAGCGCATTGTGAACGAATACCGGGGCGGATTGCTGAACACCCGCATCCAAAAACAGCGCGAAGAGCTTCTGAAACGCTATCAACGCAGCGAGATCAGGGATTCCGGATGGAAGATACTGATCTCCACCGGTCAGTTCAAATATGAAGCCCGTTATGACCTGATCACGCCTCAGGACACCTATTTCTATGTCTGGCAGGTGAATCTGCGCGACCGCAGCATCACTCCCCTGAACAAGATTTCCGAAGCGTTGATGAGGTGAGTATGAGAAAAATCTATCTGCTTCTCCTTCTGCTGGTTGGCATCACATTCCTGTCCGCCCAGGCGGGATTCGACATCGTCCAATTCTCGGACAGCACCAAATATGGCTGGATGGATTGGCGGCAACGGGCGGAATACCGCACCGAGCTGCTGGAACGGCAGAAGCTGCTCCAGATCTATGAGATGGAAGCCAATTCCATGCGTGGGAACATCATCAAATCCGCCCTGGCCCCGGGTTGGGGGCAATTCTCCAATAAACAGAACACCAAGGGTTCGATCTTTCTGGCCACCGAACTGCTGCTGGTGGGAGCGTCGCTCTATTTCTATGACCGCAGTCTGTATTACTATGACAAATATCAGAGCGCCACGCAGGTGGAACAGATCGAGACCTATTACAATGCCGCCACCGGGCCGCGCCAGTATTCGCTGATCTTCCTCGGCGTTGGTTTGGTGGTCTGGGGCTACAACCTCTTCGATGTGATCCAGGGCACGGACGATTACAACGCTGCTGTCTGGCGGCGGGTGGTGGAAAACTATGCCAACCGGCCAGTCCAGATCACCCCCACCGGTGTGGAAATCAGATTTTGAGGATGCCATGCAAAGAATATTAACCCTTCTGCTGATCTTATCCCTGCTGTTCACTGTATCCTGTGGATTGAAACGCTCCAATCCGCTCGATCCCAATGGGAATCCCCAGATCGTGATCCCGGAGACAGTCTCCAATGTGGTCTGCAGTCCTTCACCGGCGGGTGCGGTCAACAAGTTTGTGAGCATCACCTGGAGTGCCAATTCGATCTACAGTACGGATGGATATTATGTTTACCGGGGATTGGCCTACAATTCCACCTACGCCATAGTGGACACGGTGTTCACCAATTCCTGCAGCCACGGTTCCAAGCCTTGGCACTATATAACTCCGGGAGATTACTACTACAAGATTTCCGCTTTCAAGATCTATCCGGAGGGACGGCTGGAGGGTAGATTGAGCCTGCCCACCTTTGTCCGCGTTCCCGTATAGGGATTTCATGACCCTTGATCTCTCGCAGGAGCTAAATGAACAGCAGCTCCGGGTGGCAACCTACTCCGAAGGACCCCTGCTGGTGCTGGCCGGGGCCGGCAGTGGCAAGACCCGTTCCCTGATCTACCGTTGTGCCTGGTTGCTGAAGGAAAAACAGGTGCCGCCCTGGAACATTCTGGTGGTTACCTTTACCAACAAAGCGGCTCGGGAAATGCAGGAACGCTTGGAAAAGCTGCTGAACTTTCCTGTCCGCTCACTCTGGGTGGGCACCTTTCACTCCCTGTGCTCCCGAATCCTGCGTTTCGAGGCAGCGCAGCTTCCCTTTGGCTCAAACTTCTCCATCTATGACGAGGATGCCCAGAAATCCCTGCTCAAAAGGATCTACAAACAGCAGGGCTATGACCCTCAAAAGCTTCCCCTGCCCAGGGTGCTGAGCAGGATCGGCAAATACAAGAACCGCCTGCTGCTGCCGGAGGATCTGATCCATCGCAATAATGAAACGCCGGGAAAAGCTTATCCAGGGGACGAGTTCGATTCCAAAGTGCTGCAGATCTACAGCCTCTATCAGCAGAATCTGCTGCTCAATCAGGCGTTGGATTTTGACGATATCCTGCTTTACACCGCCAAACTGTTGCAAACCAACGAAGCGGTGCGCAGCAAGTATCAAAAGCTCTTTCGTTATGTGATGATCGATGAATATCAGGATACCAATCAAGCTCAGTTCGAGATCGTTCATCAGATCGCCGGAGTGCACCAGCAGGTGTGTGTGGTGGGGGACGACGATCAGGCGATCTACAGCTTCCGGGGTGCCACCATTCGCAATATCCTGGAATTTGAGCGGGACTATTCCAATGTGCGCTCCATCCGCCTGGAACAGAACTATCGCAGCACCATGAGCATCCTCGATCTTGCCAATGCCATCATCAGAAGCAACCGCCGCCGGCACAGCAAGGACCTCTGGTCAGACTTGGGTGAAGGCACCAAACCGGAACTGAACCGTTACCAGGATGAACTGGACGAAGCGGACCAGGTTGTCCGGCGCATCATCGAGCTCAAGGCCGGCGGCATCAGCTATGACCAGATCGCCGTGCTCTACCGCACCAATGCCCAATCCCGGGTGTTCGAATATGCCCTGCTGCAGAACAAGATACCGCACAGCATCATCGGCAGCCTGCATTTCTACCAGCGCAAGGAGATCCGAGACCTGATCGCCTACCTGGCCGTGATCTCCAATCCTTCCGATTCGGAAAGCCTGCTGCGCATCATCAACGAACCGCCGCGGGGGATCGGGCAGGTATCGGTTACACGCTTGCTGGGCTTTGCCGCCCAAACCCGGATCACGCTCTATCAGGCGGTGCAAAACTCAGCCGCCATCGCCGAACTGAATCCGGCTGCCCAAACCCGGATCGGAGACTTTGCCGCCAAACTTGCCCTGTGGCGCGCTTCGGCACCAACCGCACCCGTGCTGGAGCTGGTCAAGGACATCGTGGATTCCCTGGAATTGATCAGCCAATACCGCAACAGCAAAGACCCCAAGGATGTTTCACGGGCGGAGAACCTGATCGAATTTGTCGGCTCGGTCAGCGAATTCAGTGAACGCTGGCGGACCGAGCATGATAAATCCCCCACCGTTTCCGACTATCTGCCATTTGTGGCTCTGCAGACCGATCTGGATCTGCTGAAGAACGAGCAGGAAAGCGTGCGCCTGATGACCCTGCACAATGCCAAGGGTCTGGAATTCGACTGTGTGTTCATCGTGGGGCTGGAAAACGAGCTGCTGCCCCACCGCATGAGCATGTCCCAACCGGAAGCTGTGGAAGAGGAGCGCCGCTTGTTCTATGTGGGTGTAACCCGTGCCCGTAAACTACTGCTTTTGAGCCATGCCAGAAGCCGGCGCACCTATGACAGCTTCAGCTTCACCCAGCCCAGCCTGTTCCTGGAGGGACTCGATCCCACCCTGTTTGCCGGTTCCACCGATGGCACCGGTTTTGTAAAAAGCAGCCCCCGGCGTCCCAAGAAAAAACACTTCATCACAGAAAAGGACAAACTCTTCCGGATCGGCCAGCCCGTCTATCATGCCGATCATGGCAAAGGCATAGTCCTCAGTGTTGATGGCACCGGCAGCGATGCCCGGCTCACCATTTCCTTCGAAAGCGGCAAACTCACCAAGATCATAGGCAGTTATGTGAGCACGGAACCTCTATAGTTATTATGATGTTATACGATCAGCTCCAGCCCTGTCTGCAGCGCTCCGGATTCTTTTCCTCGCTGACCTCCCTGCCGGATACCGGTCCTTTGTATCAGCTCCACCATCTGAATCAGAGTGCGCGGGCGCTTGTGGCCGTCCATCTGTGGCAGGCCACCGGCAGGAATGTGATCATCGTTGCCCAGGATGATATCATTGCCGAGGATATCTGGGATGACCTCTGCACTTTGGTGGGATCGGAACAGGCGCATTATCTGCCCGATTATGAGATCCTTCCCTATGAGGAACGCTCGCCGCATTATTCCATTCGCGCCACCCGCATGCTCTGCATCGACCATGTCATCCGGGGCAGGCCGGCGCTTTATAGTTGTTCGATCCGTGCCCTGCTGCGTTATCTCCCCACCTTGCAGAATATTGCGGGGCACATCAGGGAACTGCGTCCCGGAATGGATTATTCCCCCGGCCAGTTGATGCAAGACCTGGTCAATATGGGCTTCGAACCCCAATATCAGGTGAACAAGGTATTCCAGGTGGCGCGCCGGGGCGGGATCATGGACATCTTCAGCCCTCCGGCACTGCAACCGGTGCGCCTGGAATTCTTTGGGGACGAGATCGTTTCCCTGAGGTATTTTTCTGCCAACACCCAACGCTCGGAACCGGGAGAG
>Ga0116202_10000399_pt1 | contig 23911 bp, 19 predicted proteins | sample LakKivw325mmetaG_FD_94479 | JGI IMG/M metagenome (GOLD analysis project Ga0116202, IMG submission 94479) | Anoxic lake water microbial communities from Lake Kivu, Rwanda to study Microbial Dark Matter (Phase II) - Lake Kivu water 325m metaG | ecosystem: Environmental > Aquatic > Freshwater >... | reverse complement strand
GCGCTCACGGAGGTCCAGGTCCATGTTGGTGGCGGCGATGACCCGGACGCCTACCTTCGTCTCCCGGGACCCGCCCACGCGCGTGACCGTTCCTTCTTCGATGGCCCGGAGCAGCTTTGCCTGCAGGGCCGGGCTCATGTCGCCGATCTCATCGAGGAAGATCGTGCCACTTTCAGCCAGTTCGAACTTGCCGGGCCGCGCCACGACGCCGGTGGCCGCGCCCGCTTCGACCCCGAAGAACTCGGCCTCAAGCAGGCCCTCGGGCACGGCCGCGCAGTTTACCGTTACGAACGGGCGGTCGGCCCGCGGGCCGGATTCGTGCAGCGCCCGGGCGATGAGTTCTTTGCCCGAGCCGCTCTCGCCGCGAACCAGCACCGGCACGTCGGTTGCGGCCACGCGCGGAACCAGGGCCATCAACTCGAGCACCTCGCGGTTGCGTCCCACCAAACCGCGGTAGCGCAGTCCGGTGATGTCCGGAGCGCGTCGGGCCTCGATCGTCTCGAGTTCCGCCAGCTTGGCAAGCGACGGCGCGAGCATGTAGGACACCAGTTCCAGCAATCCGGCCTCGGCCCGGGTCGTGTTCGGCGCCGCCCGCCTGAGCCAGACCGAGCCGAGCAGGCAGCGGTCCTGGCTGACCGGCAGAAGCAGGGCATTGTCAGTCTGCGACAGCGAAGAACGCTCACCTGGCAGCTCGGTGAGGTCCGGTCTGCCTTTGAAAGCGACCGGCCGGTCACCAACCAGCACGCAGCCCTGCTCGAACCGGAGGCTCTCGCAGAGCATGCCGAGCGCGCGCTCGATGAAACGCTCCGGGGCAAGACTGAGCGACCTGATGCCGAGGAGTTCCGAAAGCAGGGCCGAATCACGGTTGGTCCGCGCCTCAATCTGGTAGAGCAGCCGGCTCGCCTCCTCGCCTTCCTTAACAACCCCAAGGCGGCGGAACGTCCTTGCCGACGCCTGCAACAGCGGCAGTGCCTCCTCTGACCGGCCGAGCTCGATGAGCAGACGGCCGTGCTGCAGCCGGGCTACTGCGAGTTGGTTGGAATCGCCGGACGCCTCAAACAAGGCCTCGGACCGGGCGAAGAGCTCGAGGGCCGGGCCGGTATTGCCGCGGGCAGCCGCGAGCAGCGCCTCGAGGCGCTGCGCTTCGCCCTGCACCCTGCGCAGGTTCAGGTCTGCGGCGTGGCGGGATACCTCCGCAACCAGCCTACCGGCCGCATCAAGTCGCCCCTGGGCCAGCGCCAACGCAGCCCGGTTGCAGTCTACGACCGCGAGATAGCAGCGGTCTTGTGCGGCTTCACCGACCTGTGCCGCCTCGTCCAGCGTCTCCTCGGCTCGGGCCAAATCGCCGGCCTCTGAATACGTGCAACCCAGGTCCATGAGCGCGGATTTGAACAGCTTGCCAGTCCTCTTCGCTTCCCGCTCTGCCGCAATGATCGTCTGGAATGTCCGCACGGCGTTCTCGTAGTCCGACCGCTGGGCCGACAATTCAGCCAGCGCCACCCGCGTGTGCAGCAGCAGGTAACGAAAGCTGTGCTCCTCGCAGAGCGCCATGGCCCGATGGAGACACTCCGTTGCCTCGGCCCAGCGACCCATCGCCTGGAGGGTCATGCCGATATTGGATAGACTGCCGGCCCGGTCGTACAATTCGCCGGCCTTGGTGCTTATCTCCAGAGCCTCCCTATCGTACACCAGGGCCTTTTCCAGGTCGCCCTGCTCGTAGTAGACGATGGCAAGCGCAGCCAGGGCTGCGTACTCGCCCCTCCTGAACCCGACTTCCCGGCTGACTCGCAGATTCTCCTCGAAGCACTCGAGGGCACGCTGAAGCTCCCCGCGTTGCCAGCCCACCAAACCGATGCGGTGGAGCGCTCTGACACGGGTTTTCCGGTCGCCGGTGACCTCCGCGTGCCTGAGTAGGAGCTCCGCGTGGCGCTCGCTGCCGTCGATGTCGCCTGCGCGCAGCAGCACGTCGCTGAGCAGATGCGTAGCGTCGCGCCAGGCCTCCATCTCACCCGCCGCGTCCGCTTCGGCAACAAGCTGTTCCAGCAGGGGCCTTGCGGCAGCGGGATCGCTCAACCGGAGCTCATCGGCTAGTAGCAGCTTGGCCTTGACGCGCTCAGCCGGAGTCGCGGCCGAGGCTATTCCATCGCGCAGTGCCTGCAGCTTGTCAGGATTTTCGCTCGCGCCGGTCATTGGACTCGCTCAGCATAGTCCTGCCCTTCCCCAAGTCAAGCATCCTCTTGACCCCTGATTCCGACACTTGAGCCACGAAAGCACGAAGGACACGAAATGAATGGGTGCGGGATGCCACATGTCCGTTTCATTCTGTTTTCGTGTCTTCGTGGCCATCAATCTCGGTTCTGGGGCAGCTCCTCCCGGCCGGCGAGGATACTCACCACCCGGACACAGAGACGCAAGGAGAAAGGCACGGAACCGCGCAGGAGACGACCGCGCGACACGCAGCCGCCCCGGCTTTGTCGCCGGGGCGGCGCTGGTTGGAGAATGAACCGGGCAAGGAGCGCAGGCTATCTAACAAAGCGTGAAAAAGAAGAGGAAAGACCCGCCGTACGACGATTCTCTTTTAACGTCGGCGGGCACGGTTGAGAGCCAGTCACCGGCACCACCTTCGATCTGCCCCGAGGATGCGCTGCTTGATTCTTACTCGCAGGCTGTCACGAGAGTGGTCGAGCAGGTCAGTCCTTCGGTCGTGAACATCACGGTCAGCAAGGGCCGGCCCACGCGGTTCAACCCCGAAGGACGAGGTACCGGCTCGGGGTTCGTGTTCACTCCGGACGGCTACGTCATGACCAATAGTCACGTGGTGCACGGGGCCGAGGAAGTCGAAGTCGTGCTCGTGGACGGACGCCACTTCCAGGCCCGGCTCATCGGCGACGACCCGGGCACCGACCTGGCGGTTGTGCGCATCACCGCGCCGGACCTCACGGCGGTGCGGCTGGGCGACTCACGGTACTTGAAGCCCGGCCAGTTGGTCATCGCCATCGGTAATCCATACGGATTCCAGTGTCCGGTTACGGCCGGCGTAGTCAGCGCGCTCGGGCGCTCGCTGCGCTCGATTTCCGGCCGGCTGATAGACGACGTGATTCAGACCGACGCCGCGCTGAACCCGGGGAATTCCGGCGGGCCGCTGGTCACCGCGTGCGGGGACGTGGTCGGCGTGAACACGGCCATTGTGATGGCGGCCCAGGGCATCTGCTTCGCAATACCTTCCAGCACCGCTCGGCAGGTTGCCGGACCGCTGATACGCGCCGGGCACATCCGCCGAGCCTATATCGGCATCGGCGGGCAGAACATCAATCTGCCGCGGCGGCTGGTTCGGTATCACGGACTTGCCGCGGATAGCGGAGTGCTCATCATCCAGGTCGAGCCGAACAGCCCGGCAGGCAGGGCGGGCCTGCGGGAGCGTGACCTGCTGGTGGAGTACGAGGACAGGCCCACCAAGGACATTGACGACCTTGGCCGGATGCTGACCGAGCAGCGCATCGGCGCGAAGACCAGGATGACGGTCATAAGAGGGCCGGACAAGCTGGCCATCGAAGTCGTCCCCGACGAATCGCCCCAGCCGGCCTGAGACCTCGGCCGAAGGGATCGAGAGATCGAGGGATCAAGGAATCGAGTGTCCGCCCTTGGTCTCTTTGCCTCTTGATCACTAGGTCTCGTGGTCTCTTGATCTCTGCCGACACTCAGCTCAAGCGCGGCTGATGCCCTGTTGCCGCACCGAAATCTGATGCTTGATTTTGGTGCATTCTGATGTATCATGGAGCAAGAGCAGTCGTGAGAACAACAATCGACATACCGGAGGAGTTGCTGCGCGACGTGGCGGCGATTCTCAAGACCAAGAAGCGGAACGAGGCCGTGCGGCTGGCGCTGAGCGATTTCGTGCGCCGGAACCGCCGGAAACACCTGCTGGCGCTCAGAGGCAAGCTGGACATCGAGGACGCAAGCCGCGACCTGGAGAAGACCGAGCTTGAGGACTCCAGGCGTCATCGTTGACACCTCGGTCTGGGTCGATTTCCTCCGCAGCGGCCGAGGCAAGTCCTCAGCGGTAGTCGAGGACCTCATCCGCTCGTCGCAGGCGGTGGCGTGCGGAGTGGTGCTGGCCGAACTGCTCGCCGGCGTCAGGAACAGAGAGGACCGCGAGCAACTTCAGGAGGCGCTCGCCGGTCTGGACTACCTGGAGATGCAGGAGCAGACTTGGCGACTCGCCGGAGAACTCGCGGCCGAGCTTCGCTCCAAAGGCCGAACCGTACCGATGAGCGACCTGGTAGTTGCGGCGCTGGCCATTGAGCACGGATTCTCGGTTCTCACCCTCGACAGCCACTTCCGCCGCATTCCCGGCGTCCGCCTGTACGCGGTCTGACCGCATCGGGCAGGCTCAAGCTCAAGCACAAGGGTGGACGACCCCTCCGGAATTCTGGCTTCTAGCTTCTGCCTTCTGACTTCGTCCGGTTCTAGTATTCAGCGTTGTCAATCTGCGCCTTTTGGAGCGCGCCCGACCAGGGGATGCTCTCGGGCTCCCTAAAGAAGGCAGGCAAATTCCTCGGCAGTAAGGCCTGCCTGTCGCAGCAGTGCCCTCAGCGTTCCTTTGGCAATTTCCTTGTGGTCAGGTATTGATAGGCGTCGATGCGGCGGATCTGAGTGCCGGAGGATGACGTGACTGCCGGTCTGATGGTCTACCTCGTAGCCAATCTTCTCGAACGCTTTGACGGCGCCGCGCCCGGAGACGACCGGCAACTTGCTCACACTGCGACTTCCACTATCTCTTCGGATATGGGCGGTGGAACGGGGTCGCCATGCTTGGTGAGGCTTACAAGATACCCTTGAATAGCATCGGCGGCGTTTGCCAGCGCCTCGGCACGCGTCTTGCCCTGAGAGACGACACCAGGCAGGCTGGGACATTCGGCCACGAACATCCCATCCTCATCCTGCTCGATAATGATGCGATACTTCAACAAGACCTCCACTGCTAGTCTAGAAGGACGTAGTCTGAAGTCAAACTCTCGCCACGACTTTGAGTTCCAGCGCTGCTTCTGACTTCGTCCGGTTCTAGTATTCCGCGTTGTCAATCTGCGCTTTTTGTAGCGCGCCGGAGTAGTCGATGTACACGGTCTTCGGCTCGGAGAAGATGTCGTACGCGGTCCAGCCGCCTTCGCGGTGGCCGTTGCCGGTGTCCTTCACGCCCCCGAACGGCAGGTGGCACTCAGCCCCGATGGTCGGCGCGTTCACGTAGGTGATGCCGGCTTCGATGGTCTCGATTGCCTTCATCGCGCAGTTGACATTCCACGTGTAGATTGATGACGACAGGCCGTACGGCGTGTCATTCAGTACCTTCACAGCCTCGCTGAAGTCCCTTACCTTGATGCACGACAGCACGGGCCCGAAGATTTCTTCGCGGGCGATGCGCATGCTCGGCGTCACATCCCCGAACACGGTCGGCTTGTAGAAGAAGCCCTTGTCAAAGGCTCCGCCCGTGAGCGGCTCGCCGCCGCAGAGGAGTCTCGCCCCTTCCTTCCGGCCGACATCGACGTAGCCGTGAACCGCTTCGCGCTGGCCGTCGCTCACGAGCGGCCCGACCTCGATGCTCTCGTCGAGCCCGTTGCCGACCTTGAGCTTCTTCGCCCGCTCGACCACCATGCCGACCAGCTTCTCGTAGACCCCGGCCTGGACGATGAGCCGCGAGGTCGCGGTGCAGCGTTGACCCGTCGTGCCGAACGCACCCCAGAGCACGCCCTCAAGCGCGAGGCCGAGGTCCGCGTCATCCAGTACTATCTCCGCGTTCTTGCCGCCGAGCTCGAGCGAGCACCGCTTCAGGCTTTTGCCGCAAACCTCGGCGATTCTGCGCCCGACTTCGGATGAGCCGGTGAATGAAACGCCGCCGATGTCCGGATGCTGTAGGAGCGCTTCACCGACTGAGCCGCCGCTGCCGTAGACGATGTTCACGACACCGGCCGGAAGTCCTGCCTCGGTCAGACACGAGACGAACTCGTGAACCGAAGCGGGCGTGTAGGTCGCGGGCTTGATAACCGCGGTGTTGCCGCAAGTGAGCGCCGGGAAGAGCTTCCATGAGGGTATTGCCATCGGGAAGTTCCAAGGGCAGATCATGCCCCAGACGCCCATCGGCTGCCGCGTAACATAGGCCATCTTGTTCGCCAGTTCACTTGGCACAACCTTGCCCCAGAGCCTCCGACTCTCCCCTGCCGCGTAGAGCCCGGTGTCAATCGCCTCCTGCACGTCTCCGCGCGTCTCCTTGAGGACCTTGCCCATCTCGCGGGTCATTATCTTGGCGCACTCCTCCTTGCGCGCAATCAGCTTCTCGGTCGCCCGGCGCATGATTTCGCCGCGCGCCGGGGCCGGCGTCGCCTTCCACTTGGGATAGGCAGCCTTGGCCGCGGCCACCGCGTCGGCCACGTCCGATGCGTCGGACGATGGGAACACGCCGACCAGATCGTCGGTCTCCGCCGGGTTGCGGTTCTCGTAGGTCTTGCCTGACTTCGCAGGCACAAACTTGCCGCCTATGAAGTTCTTGTACTCAGCCATTGGCTCTCCTCTGAGGTTAAATTGCCTTCACTCCAGCGCCAGCCGGACCGCTTCCTCAGCAGTCGCGACCGAGACAACGCCCTCAACGTCCCATGTCTTGACACCGACCACCTTCTTCCCCATCTTCAGGGCAAACCCGATTTCGGACAGTGTACCATAGGAGCCACCAACCGCAATGAGCGCGTCGGCCGTACGAACTATCGCCAGGTTCCGGGCCTCACCAATACCGGTCGCGATGGCAACGTCGACGTACTGGTTCGCGCCGCTTCGGTCCGGACCAGGCAGAATGCCGATGGTCAGGCCGCTCGCGGACTTCGCGCCTCGGCACGCCGCCTCCATCACTCCGCCCATCCCGCCGCAGACCAGCACGGCGCCGGCCTCGGCTATGCCGCGGCCGACCTGCTCAGCGAGCTTTTCCAGTTGCGCGTCGCACTCGCCCGCGCCAATGATGCCGATATACCTACTAGCCACGCGCTTGCGGCTCCTCATCTGCAGGCTGCGTAGGCCCGGCGACGCGCGGCCTAGCAGTAGACGCCCCCAAGGCACAAATGACCAAGTGCCGATGACCAGTCAAGTTCGAATGGCCGGACGGTTGGTTCATTCGGTCATTTCCTACTTGACTGAAAACCGGCGCTTGGGAATTGGAGCTTCAACGTCCTTCTGGCGCTAGCTCTCGAAGAGTGGGACGACATTGAATTGACTCACGTCAACCAGACCGCGGTCGGTGAGCTTCAGCTCGGGGATCACGGGCAAGGCGAGGAACGACAACGTCACGAACGGATTGGCCAGGCGCGAACCCCAGACGTGAGCCTTGTCGAGCAGCTTGCCCAGATTCTCGGCCACTTCCTCGGCCGGCCGGTCCGACATGAGGCCGGCGATCGGCAGCGGGAGGGATGCGGCGACCTTGCCGCCGGCAACCGCCACAAACCCACCGCCAAGACGCTTCAGTTCCTTCGCCGCCTTGAGCATATCGGCATCGTTCGTGCCGACGATGATCATGTTGTGTGAATCGTGCGCAACCGTTGTACCGAGAGCGCCCTTCTTGAGGCCGAGGCCTGAGACCAGGCCGAGACCGATGCGGCCGCTGCCTTTGTGTCGCTCGATGACGGCCAGTTTCAGCAGGTCGCGCTGCGGGTCAGCCACGACCATGCCCTTCTGCACGGTCGGAGCGAGGACGTGCTTCTCGGTGATAATCTGCTCGGGCACAATTCGGATGACGCGACAGAGCTCGCCCTGCGCCTTGATGGCGAAGCTCTTGGCGCTCAGGCTACCGACGTTCACGGTGCCGGTCACGGACTCGCCCTTGATGTCGGGCAGTCTGACCAGCAGCTTCCGGTCTTGGGCGACTGGGCGGCCGCTCTTCAACACCATCCGGACGTTGAAGCGCGCCAACTCACCGACCACCACCAGGTCGGCAGCGTAACCGGGCGCAACCGCACCCCTGTCCTTGAGCCCAAAGTACTCGGCCGGGTTCAGGGTGACCATCTGTACCGCTGCCGCCGGGTTCATGCCCTGCGCGACCGCCTTGCGCAAGGTGGCGTCGAGGTACCCCTGGTGCAGGAGCTCTTCGGGATGCTTGTCGTCCGTAACAAAGCAGCACCGACGCAGGTTGAAGTCGTTGACGACCGGCAGCAGGCCGGTCATATTCTTGGCGGCAGAACCCTCGCGCACCATCAACCTCATGCCCGCGGTCAGCTTCTCCAGCGCCTCTTGCGGCCCGACGCACTCGTGGTCGCTTGCGACGCCGGCCGCGATGTAAGCCTGGAGAAGCTGCCCGACAACGCCGGGCGCGTGACCGTCGATGGGCTCGCCGGCTTCCCTCGCCGCAAGTAGTTTGGCCGTCACCTCCTTGTCACCGAAGACGACGCCGGGGTAATTCATCATCTCGGCGAGGCCGATGACCCGCGGCAGTCCAAGCAGAGCGGCTACCTCCTTGGCCGTGATGGCGCCGCCGGACGTCTCCATGCTGGTGGACGGCACGCAAGAAGGCGCCGTAAAGAATACGTCCAGCAGCACTCCTTCACTGGCCTTGAGCATGTACTTCACACCGGCCAACCCCAGCACGTTCGCTATCTCATGCGGGTCGGCGACGACCGTGGTCGTACCGTGAATCAGGGCCAGCCGTGCGAACTCGTGCATCGACAGCAGCGAGCTCTCGATGTGGATATGACCATCGATGAACCCGGGCAGGATGTACTGGCCGGCGAGGTCGTAGGATTCAAGCGCTTTGGTATACTCCGGTCCGACTCCGGCGATGCGACCGTCCTTGATCGCCACGTTGGCATGCCGGATGTGCCCGGTGAAGACGTTGACTATTTGGCCCTTCGCGAGCAGAAGGTCAGCCGGTTCGTCCCCCCTCGCCACTGCCACCAGGCTCTCGATACTTGCTTCGGACTTCGAACTCCGAGCTTCGGACTTCCGCAACTTCCTGCTTTCAGCCTTCATGCTTCATCCTTTCGCCGGTTCCTCGATGTAGCCGATGTACGGCAGGTTGCGGAACCGCCCGGCAAAATCCACTCCGTATCCGACCACGAACTTGTTGGGAATCTCAAAGCCGACATAGTCAACGTGGACGTCCGCGCGGCGACGCTCGGGCTTGTCCATCAGGGCCGCCACTCTCAGACTCTTCGGGCTTCTGGACTTCAGGGCGTCGACAATGTGTTTGAGAGTCAGGCCCGAATCCAGTATGTCGTCAACTACCAGGACGTCGCGGTCTTTCACCGGAGACTCTAAGTCGAGCGTTATCTTCACCTCGCCCGAGCTGGCGGTTCCCGCCCCATAGCTTGACGCCATCATAAAATCCACCGTGACCGGGATAGTCACAAGACGAACAAGGTCGGCAAGGAAGATCCAGGAACCCTTGAGCACCCCGACGACCAATAGCTCCCGACCCTTGTAGTCGGCCGAAATCTGTTCGGCCAGCTCGCGCACTCGACTGGCGATTTGTTCTTTGCTGAGAAGGACGGCCGGAAGGCTCGGATTCATATCCACGGATTCCCTAAGACACACCTAAGTCCAAGGAGTGCCGATTGTCGAATGTCGAATGACAAATGGACCGGCATCCGGCGCTCGTAAACCGTCATTCGGCAATGTGATCTACGGGTCTCCTTTCGGAGAAATCGGGGCGACTGGATTTGAACCAGCGACCTCTTGGTCCCGAACCAAGCGCGCTAGCCAGCTGCGCTACGCCCCGAGCGAACAGGGATCGAGGGATAAAGGGATCGACATCCGCCACTCTATCCCTTTGTCCCTCTGTCCCTTTGTCGCTTCATCATAGTTCAAAACCCGTAGCAGTCAACATATTACTGGCTGCCGCCGCGGACGAAGGGCACGAATGCGACGCCCATCAAGTGACGCTGGACTGTCTTCTTGCCGCGCTTCACCAGGAGGGTCAGCACCTGCGACCCGGCCGGCCCGACCGGGACGACCATCTTGCCGCCGTCAACCATCTGCTCGACCAAGGGATAGGGCGTAGATGCGGCCGCCGCGGTTACCATTATCCGGTCATAGGGCGCGAATTCGGGCCAGCCCAGGTGCCCATCGCCGACGCGAAACCGCACGTTCCGAATGTCAAGCCGCCTGAGGACAAGGCTCGCCCGGAGCGAGAGGTCCTTGATGATCTCCACCGTGTAGACCGTCTTGGCAATACAGGCGAGGACTGCGGCCTGGTATCCGGAGCCAGTCCCAAGCTCCAGCACCTTGCTACCCGACTCCAACTCGAGCGCCTCGGTCATCGCCGCCACGATATAGGGCTGGGATATGGTCTGGCCGTCTCCAATCGGAAGCGGGTGGTCCTCGTAGGCATGGTGCCACTGGCCCTCCGGCACGAATAGATGGCGGGGCACGGCGGCCATCGCCGCGAGCACCCGCGGGTCGCGAACGCCACGCGCCGCAATTTGCTCCTCGACCATTCGCTTCCGGGCCTGAACATAGTTGTCCATCGGCTCAGTATAAGCTATAGGCCTCAAGCTTCAAGCCTCAAGCCTCAAGCTCCAAGCTCACGGCTCACGGCTCAGCCGGCCGGCTCGGAAAGGCGCGGTACGTCCGCTACGGCAAGGTAGATGCCGGTGCAAATGACAGCGCCACCGAAGGCCTCGTACCAAGTCGGTGCCTGCCGCAGGATGAGCCATGCCAGAATGGTGGTGCCCACCGGTTCTCCCAGCACCGCCATGGCAACGGTGGGCGCCGGGATGTAGCGGAGCGCCCAGTTGAAGCTGGTATGTCCCAGCAACTGCGGACCCAAGCCCAACAGCCCGATGAACAGGTAGGCCTGCCATGCGTACCCCGCGATAGAGCGACCGGTCAGTAGCATCGCTCCGACCAGCAGGAGGGCCGCAATGCCGTATATCACGTATATGTACGAAAGGAGCGAGAGCCTAGGACGCACCCGCCGTCCGGCCATCAGGTAGCCAGCAGCGCAGGCGGCACCGGCCAGAGCCAGCAGGTTACCCACTGTAACACCGCCCGACGTCAGTTGCGGTCCGGCGATCACAGCAGCGCCGGCTATTCCCAGCGCGACCGCCAAAGCGATTCGCCACGACATCCGCTCCCGGAGAATCAGGGGGGAAAGCGCTGCCGCGAAAATGGGGTTCATTGCCACCAGGACGACCGAGCTCGCGACCGTGGTGCGATTGAGCGATTCAATCCAGAGCGCGAAGTGGGCTGCCAGTAGAACGCCAGATAGCAGCGCCGGCCAAGCTACCAGCCCCTTGAGCTCGGCCCGGCGTGACGGAAATCTCAACCAGAAGAACGGCGTCAGGACCAGTGTCGCAACGGCTAGGCGGCCGGCGGCAATGACGATGCTGGGCGCAGGCGTGACCCGGATGATGATTGAGGCGAACGAGAGCACAACGACCCCGGCTCCAAGGCCGGCAATCACGCGTCGCCGCGACATTGCCATCGCCTAACTCTTGCCGCAAGAGCCCGGCTGTCAAGCAAGACCGCTCGGCGGCCACCGCTGTCTGCGCCGCTCCCCGACTCCAAGCGAGTCTCGCTCAAACTCAGCTATTCGGCCGGTAGTGCCAGCCTGGTGAAGAAACGCTGAATCGTCGGGCCTTTCTGCCCGAAGTGCAGGGTGACGGCACCGTCGACACGCGTATTGATGTAGCAGATGCGAGTCCCCTCAAACCGTCGCCCCAGTCTCGCCGGCGTAGGGTATCTGCCCATTGCCAGGACGTAGTCCGGTCGCACTCGTTCGTACAGGGCCGGCTGGTTGCCCTTCAGGCTGCCGTGGTGCGGCGACTTCAGCAGGTCCGCGCGCAGGTCTTCGCCGGCGAGCAGGTCCGGACTCTCGAAGTCGCCGGTCAAAAGCATCCTGAAACGACCATGCCGCACCGACGCAACCAGCGACAGGTCATTGGTGCGCGCCAAGCCGCAGCGATACCGCGCCCTGGTCGCGTCATCCGGCCACAGAAAGTCAACCTGGAATCCCAATCCGGAGACACGGTCCCCCTTGCCCACGACAACGACTTCAGCACCCTGAGCACGGAGACGCTCTGTCAAACGCTTGTAGTCCGGGTCCTCGCTCTCCGTTGTCGAGACCAAAAGCTTCCGAACGCGGAAGCTCGCCGGCAGCTCGAGCAGACCGCCGTAGTGGTCTTTGTCAGGGTGGGTCACGACGACGACATCGAGACCGTGGATGCCGCGGGTGCGCAGGTAGTCACGGAGTACGCCGGTCCCATTCACGCCAGCGTCAACCAGGGCTCTATGGCCGAGGCTGTCTTCCAACAGAACCGCGTCTCCCTGCTTCGTATCAAGAAATGTCGCCGAGTTCGCAGGCCTTCTGAGGACGCCCTGCCAGGCCGTGACGCTCAGTCCGGCCAGAAGCAGCGTGGCGAAGCCGAGCCGTACTCGACTCCGGTTGATGTGGAGCGCCAGCAAGCCGAGCACATAGGCCCAGCCGACCCAGGGCCAGGGCAGGCGGCCGGCCTCCCATATCGCCCAATCCAGCTTGCCCATGAACAGGGTCAGCTTCAGGAGCAAGAACAACACCAGCCACAGCGACTGAGCGAACACCGAGGCCAGCCAATGGCTAGCCAGATTCACCAGCAGGACGATGATGCCGAGCGGCATGGCCAGACCGACCAGCGGCACAACGGCAGCGCTGGTCAAGAAGGCAAGAGGCTGGACGCGGCTGAAGTGATGCAGGAGCAGCGGCGTGGTGAAAAGCGATGCCGCCACAGAGACCACCATCGGAGCCAGCGCCCACCGGTTGAGCCAGCGCGCACGAACGGCGCGACCGACCATCCGCTGGGCCGGACCGGCGATGAGGACGATACCAAGCGTAGCAGCGAAAGAAAGCTGGGCACCGACGTCGAAAAGCAGCGACGGGTCGATGAGCAGCAGCAGGATACCGGCGGAACAAAGGGAGGCGACCGGCGAGACCCGTCGCTGGGTTGGCACGCTGAGCAGTACTGCGCAGGCCATCAAACCCGCGCGCGCCGGCGCGCCTGACCAGCCGACGAGCAGCATATAGAAGCCGACACCGGCCACCCCGGCACCGAGTCGCCACCAGCCGCGCACGCCAAGCAAAGAGAGCAGTATCCAGATGACTCCAACGACTATGCTGACGTTCATGCCTGAGACTGCCAGTATGTGCACGACCCCCGCGTCCCGGAAAGCCTCCTGAACGTCCTTGGGTAGCCGCTGACTGCCGCCCAGCAGCAGCCCAATGAGAAGCGCACCCTCTTCTGGAGGCAGCAGTCGTTCCGTCACACCGAGCACGTATTCGCGGACCGATGCGACCAGCCGGCTGACGACTGACAACCCCTTACCACCGGCCAGGATGGTGACGTCGCGGGCCGATGCGCTCGCGCTTCCTACGAAGCCCCGTTCGGCAAGGAACGAGTTGAAGTCGGGCACGCCCGGGTTGCGCGGGCTGTCCAACGGCTCGATGCGCCTGCGAACCCTCACTGCGTCGCCGGGCATGAGCACGAGCGTGCTGTCTCTCAGCCACAACGTGACTTTCCCGTGCCACGGCTTGGACAACGATACAACAGCGCGGCGCGCGGTGCCCGCCGCAGGCTCTTGCCCGACCACACCATCGAACCGCTCAACGGCGTACATGCGCGGGTCCGCCGGTTCCGGCGTTCGAACCTGGCCATAGAGAAGGGTGGCGACGACGATCGCTGGATACAGCGACCATCCGCGGCTCACCCGAGCCAGTCCCACGGCTACAGCAACCGTGACGACCCCTATCCACACCGGAACCGGGACCAGTCGGCCCAGGGCGACACCCGCGGCCACCGCGGCCAAGACCCTCACCGCCGCATGGCGCATCCCCAGCCCGACACCGCGAGAGAACGCTGTGCTGACACTCACAGAGCAGGAGACTAAGCTACAAGCCACGGCTGTCAAGCAGAACGGAATGACCGCAACGTCCGCCGCCACCCTGCGCACCAACTTACCGTGCAACGTGGCAGCACTACATAGTCTGGCTACCTTCTCTGTCGGATACGAGGTACGGAGACGTCAGTCAAGGCAGGCAGCGATGTCGATGGAACTGGCGTGGCGGTTGCTAGTACTGGGACGTGACCATGAGTCCATGGCTCATACGCATGGGATTGCCACGACCACTGACCACGCAAACGACGCCTTCAATGTGGAGGATGCCGGGTTTCCGGACCGACGGCGTTCGCGAGCTTCAAGGCCTGTCTTCTTGATTTGACATACAGGCGCGGACGGTTAGAATAAGCACCATTAGTCTGATGAGCGCTGTGGGCATGCTGCTCTTGCTCAGTGTGAACTCGCTCGGGTTCAACACTGAGCCCACCCCAGTCACGAATCCAAACGTACCCCAACTGACTTCCTTCGCGTGGGATGTAATCGACTCGCCGCAATATGCCGGGGAGTCGGTCAGCGTAGTAATCCGTGCCAGGGACGAGAACGGCAACAGCTATCCGCTCAACGGCACCGCGGGCCTTGCTACGACGCTCGACGACGCCAACTCTTACGTTTATCCTGCATACGTGGAGTTCAAGGATGGCGTCTGTGGCACAAGGGTCGTCGTGACGATCGCCGACAGCCTGGCCTTGAAGTGTCAAAAGGGCGCAGCAGCCGGCATTAGCAACGTCTTCCAGGTACTTCCGGGTGCGATGAATCGGCTCATGGCGATTCTCCCCGGCGAACAGCTCGCGCCCGGGGTCCCGGGAGGTATTTCCGGCCGACCCGAGGACCAGGCTGCGGGCGACACGTTCTCTGTCAGCGTCTACCTGACAGATGAATGGTACAACAAGATAGAATCGGGTGACGACAGCATCTTCTTCGGATCGGATGACCAGTACGCGCGACTGCCCGAGGGCGGCCAGTTGTCAGACGGAACCGGCTCCTTCCCCGCCAGTCTGCGCGCCGCCGGTCTGCACCGCGTCTACGCGCTGCCGGCATCAGGGGAGTCACTGCTCGCCGACACCTCGTCCACGGTCACCGTCACGCCCGGCCCCTTTACCCAGATGCTGCTCGTGGCGCCCGGCGAGACGTTACAGCCCGGCGACACGACTCTTCTACGATGGGACACCCCGGGCAAGACCGGCGCACCGACGCCACAGTACTTGCGCAGGCCATTCGCAGTTGCAGTCTACCCATGCGACCGGTGCTGGAACCTGGTGTCCGGACCGAACGACACAGTGTTCCTCCGCTCCGACTTTCCTGTTGCTTTCCAGCCCCCGGCAGCGCTGTTGCGCGACTCCGCGGTCTTCGGCGAGGTCCAGTTCAACACTGCCGGTCCGAACCAGAACATCCGGGCAGTAGACCAGGTCACCGGCAACGAGTCCTACGACACTCGTCTCAACATCCGCGCCTTGGGCATTACGTTGGATATCACGGCTCCTGACACTGTCCGCTCCGGCGACACGACGCCGGTGCTAGTCCGCGTTCTCGACGCCAACGGCGACCCCATAGTCGCGGCGCTGGTTCAATCTTCGGTCGTCAAGGGCAGCGGAACGATGCTCGACCCAGCGCTGCTCACTGATACCTTGGGGTACACCGCGGCCCGATTCGTCTGCATGCCCAGTCCTGCGTCCGAACGGGATTCCATCAGGATAAACTCCGGTGAGGCCGACACGGTCATCGGCATCTACGTCCGGCACCTGTCCGACAGCCTCTTCGCCTTCCCCAATCCTTTCGGGTCCGTCAACAGCAACAGGACACTCATATTCTACTCCCTGCATCGGGCCTCATCGGTCAGGGTGACTATCTACGACCCATTCGGCAACGAAGTCTGGGCGAAACGCTTTAGCCAGGGCGAGCCAGGCGCCATGCTCGGCGACAATACCATCTACTGGGACGGCACCAACAAGAAAGGCCAGCGCGTCGCCAGCGGCATCTATCTGGTTCAGATTCTGGGTACGCTCAGCACCGGCATCGACTACAAGAGCCTCTACCGGGTCGGAGTGGTCTGGTGAAGGCAATCCTGCTGGCAACCATGTGGTTGGCCGCTGCCTGCTCGGTGGCGCTGGGCGGAGGCGGCACGCCCGGCGAGTTTCTCAACTACGCCATCGCTCCGCGCAGCCTGGGAATGGGCAAGGCATTCACCGCCGTGTCCGATGACGTCCAAGCCTGCTATTTCAACCCGGCCGGGCTTTTTCAGCTCAACTCGCAGGAAGTGATGATGGCGCACTCGCAACTCTTCGGAGCCAGGCTCGAATACGTCGGCTACGCGCTGCCGACAAGGGAGGCAGGTACGTTCGGCGTCTCCCTCATCAACTTCGGCTCCGAGGGCATCGACTCAAGGAATTCGGAGAACCACCGCTACGAAACCTACTTCTTTGCCGAGAACGCCTTCATCGCCGCCTACGCCTACAGCCCGTGGCAATCCCTGGGACTGGGCGGCAATCTGAAGCTGATCACGAAGAACGTTGCGCTGTACTCCGGCGTCGGCATCGGCGCCGACGTCTCGGTGATGCTCAAGCTCCCGCAATTGGCGAGCTTCGGCATCGTATTCCAGAATGCCATCCAGCCGGCCCTGACTCTTGAAAAGGTCACCGAATACTATCCCCGCAACCTGCGCGCCGGCGCCGCCATCCGGCTGCTCGACGACCGCGTGAAACTCGACGTGGACATCGTCGTGTCTGACATCGCTGACAGGTCACGCCGCAGCATCACACCCCATGGCGGCATGGAGTTTGACCTGTTGCCCAGCACGCTCATCCCCCGCATCGGTATCGACGCGAACGAAATCAGCGTCGGCCTCGGCGTCCACAAAGGGTGGGGCAAGATGACGCTGGGCGCAGACTACGCATTCCTGCTCCACTACGCCTCCGGCTACACCCTCGCCCCGACCCACAAGCTGGGCGTTTTCATGACGTTCGCCGGGTTCCGGGTCTGGATCGACGCCATGCCGGAGCTGTTCAGACCGACGCCCGAAGACAAGCAGAACGTGCTCTGGATGGACGTGCGGCTGGTGACCCGGGCAAGCGCCAAACGCTGGCAAGTCCTCGTCAAGAACCAGTTCGGCGAGGTGGTCCGCACGTTCACCGGCTGGGACGCACCGCCGCTGCGCATGACCTGGGATGGCCTCGACGATGCCGGCCGTCTCGTCTCGGACGGGCACTACTACTATAACATCGTGGTTGTCGACAAGCGCAACCGTCCGCTCTCGTACTCGGGGTCGCTCACCGAGGTCCGCACCAGCGGGCCCAAGGGTAGGCTCGAAGTCCGACCCCAAGAACAGTGAAGGTCACTTCAGACTTCAGATTGCAGACTTCAAGTCTCAAGTCTGCAATCTGCAATCTGCAATCTGCAACCTTGGTCTTCTTCCTCTTCGGCGGCTTCCTCTTCGCCAGCGCCCTCTCACCGCAGCAGTCACGCCAAGTCGCCGACCGCTACAACGCCGCCCAGGAGGCGATCAGCCAGCGCAACTATGTGAAGGCCAGCGCCGACCTGTCTTCGCTGGTCCGCGACTTCGGGGGTAGTGAGTTCGGCGACGAACTGCGCTACGCCCTGGCCGAAACCTATTTCAACCTTGGCCAGTATGACCGCGCCACCGACATCTTCGGCCAGTTGACAGAACGGCCCCACCACTCCTACATCCGGCCCGAAGCGATGTATGGGGCTGCGATTTCCGAAATGATGCGGGGAAATCTCAAACAGGCGCAGCTCACGCTGGAGAAGCTATCAAAGCAACAGGGCTATGACACCGACGACCGCACCAACTTTGGACTCGGCGTCCTGCATTACTTCCTGAAGGACTACGACCAAGCTGCGGCCAAGCTCGCTGGCCTCAACCTGCCCGAGGCCGATTACTACCTCGGCAGAGTCTACTCCGCCACCGGCAAGCCGCTGCCCGCCCTGCTCAAGTTCAAAGCGGTCACCGACGCGGTGCCGAACACGGCGCTCGCCGTGATGGCACACTTCTCCGCCGGCCAGGCGCTTTTCGTCAATCGCGACTACGACGGCGCGCAGGCCAAGTTCAAGTTCTTCGTCGACAACTTCGCCTACTCGCCGCTGGCCGACTACGCCCGGTACTTCCTCGGCTGCGCCCATCTTGCTCAGAAGCACTATTCCGCGGCCATCGACGACTTTAGCCCACTGCTGCGGCACGCCAACAACCAGCTCACCGCGCACGCCCTCTACTTCATCGGGCTCGCCGACTTGGCACTTGGCCAGGCCCAGCCCGCGGTCGAGCTGCTCCAGCGAATCCGCGCCAACTATGCGCGCACCGGGGTGGCCAGCTACGCCAACCTCCAACTCGCGCGGGCGGTGCTCGCAACCGCGGACACGGCTCACGCCCTGCTCGCCACCAGCCAGCTCGCAACCACGTTCAAGAGCGGAGCCTTGTCCGGCGTCGGCAACTACATGTCGGGCGTCATCTACTACCAACTGGGCGACTACGCCGGCGCCGACAAACAGTTCGAAGCAATCCTAACGAGCCACGCCACGACCGCGTTGCGCGAGCCGGCGTGCGCAATGCTGCTCCTGTCCCTCAACTGCTCAGGGCAGTACGAAAAGGGCGTGGCCCTGGGCGCCAAGTACGTCGCCGACTATCCCACGGATACGACCGAATGGCGCGCCAAGACCCTCTACTTCCTCGCCGACGGCTTCTACTACGACCACAAGTACGACGAAGCCGATGCCTACTACCAGCAGGCCTCTTCCCACCCGGCCGCATCCGACATCGCGGTCTACGCGCGGCTCGGCCGCTGCTATAGCCTTTACCACCTCGGGCGGCTGGACGAGGCCATCCGGGGCTTCAAGAACCTGCTGGGCGCGCGCGTCGCCGACACCACCTTCACCATCAGCGCCTGGCTCGGCTATGGATACTCTCTCTTCAACCAGAAAGAATACCTTAAAGCGCTCGATGTATTCGAACCCCTGTACAAGACCTTCCCGGACCGGAAGCTCGCCGCGGTCCCGGCCTACTTCTACGCCGGCTACAGCTACTACCAACTCGGCTACTACGGACAGGCGGTGGATGCCTGGAGCGACCTCGTCAACAAGTTCCCGGCCGACAGCTCCAAGACGCCCGAGGCGGCCTTCCGCAGCGGCGACACGTACTTCAAGGCGCTCGACTACGACAAAGCCGTCGGCATGTTCAACTTCGTCATCGAACGCTACCCCTTCTCTGAATTCGGCCCGCCGTCCCAGGCCCTGATTGCGCAATGCTTCTACAACCGCAAACAGTACCTCGATGCGGTCCGCGAATACCAGAAGTTCCTCGACCTTTACCCCGGGGACGCGCAGGGCCCCAGTATCCGTAAGAGCCTCGAAACCAGCTACTACCTCGCCGGGCAGGAAGACTCCGCGGTCATGGAAGACTTCCTCAAACGGTTCCCGCAGTCTGAGCTCGCGGCCGAGGGTGGGTACGACAAAGGGAAGTCCCTTTTCGACGCGGGCGACTACGAACCGGCCATCGCCGAACTGCAGAAGGTCGTCGTCAATTTCCCTGGTTCATCAGTCGCGGCTTACTCGCAACTCCTGACCGCAGAAGCCTACTCGCAAATGAAACATTGGCCAGAAGCCGTGCAGGCATACCAGAAGTTCCTCGACTACTTCCCTCAACACGAACAGCGGGCCGGTGTGGTCTTCAACATGGCGACCGCCTACTTCAACGCCGGCGACTACAAACAGAGCCTGAAGTGCTTCCAGACCGTCGTCGACTCATTCCCATCGTCGGAGTTTGCGGAAAGCGCCCGCAAGAATGCCGACATTTCGCGTAAGCGACTCGGTGCTGCCGAGGCGGAAGGTGAGGGCACGCCGGGAGGGACCAGTGAAGCCAAGCCCGGTGCCTCAGAGGCGCTGCGGTCACCTGGCTCCGGCAAGGCCGGCCCGGCGCCGACACCTACCAAAGGAGATGATTAGCCATGAGAATAATGGGCAAGGACCTGTTCCAAGTGATGCTCGACCCGGTCATGCTAACGCTGCTCGCGGCGTCGATCACCGCGCTTGCGCTGGTGATTGAGCGCTTCCTCTACTTCCGCAAGAACCGCTGCAACACGACCCGTGGCGTGCTTGAGCTGCGGCGGCAGCTCTCCTCCGGCGGTCTTTCCGCTGGGCTGGATTGGTCCAAGACCCAGCAGAACCCGATGGGCCGAATGTTCGTTCAGATTCTCGAGAACGCCACGCTCGACGCCGAGGAACTCGCCGACCTGAGCTACAGCCTCATTGTCGACGAACGCATAAAGCTCGACCACCTGCTCGGCGGGATGGGCACGCTGGCCAACGCCGCCACCCTGCTCGGCCTGCTCGGCACCGTCACCGGCCTCATCAACGCGTTCAACCAGATCAGCATCACCAAGCAGGCGGGCCCGGACGTAGTTGCGGGCGGCATCGCGGTCGCGCTCCTGACGACCGCCTGGGGTTTGGGAATCGGCATACCTACTCTTTTCGCGTACAACTACTTCAACAAGAAGTCGAGCGACATGACCATGCAGCTCGAGGCTGCGGCCGACCGGGTCATCGTGATGCTCGGCCGGACGCGCTCAAAGGCGCCAATGACCAATGACCAAGCCCCAATGACCATGCCGCGGCCGGCCCAAGATACGGGCTGGAGATTCTGACATGCGTCGCCGGCACGTTGAACGACGAAGGAATGACGGCCTCATCGTCAACTCGCTGGTTGATATCGCCCTCTCCCTCGTCATCGGGTTCATGGTGTCGATGCCCATCTTCTTCGAAAACGGCATCTTCGTCTCCGCGCCGGGCGTAGCCCAGGCCGGCGGGGCGGTCCCAACCGGTTCGGATATCAAGGCCAATATCTTTCTGGCCAACGATGGGCGGATTCTCCTGAATGAGATGCCGGTGCCCGAAGACAGTCTTCGCGTGCTGCTTCCGCGTTTGCTGGACCGGAGTGTGGCACGCCGGGTAGTGATATCGAATGAGGAACGGGTCCTCTACGATGAAGTCATCCGCATAATGGATATGGCCAAACAGGTCGGGGCCAACGACGTTGCCTGGCTGCGGACGAAGACAGCGCCATGAACCTGAGAGCCGCGCCCAATCTCGACATCCTGCCGATGGCATGTGTCGGTCTGATACTTGTCCTGGTGATGATGATGATCTCGCCGATGGTCGTCACCCACACGCGCACGCCGGTCAGTGTGCCTGCTGCCCACACCGGCCAGCGTGAGGTCCAGAACGATATCAGTATAGTTATGACCCGGGACGGGCAGTATCGATTCGACGATGAACCGGTGGCGAATCTGCAGGAGGTGGGCGACCGCGTCGCCGCCGCGGTTGCCGGTGACCCGTACATCCTGGTCGTGATTCGGGCCGACAAAGAGTGCTATGGTAACCAAGTCTTGGACATTCTCGCCGCTGCCAAGAAAGCCGGAGCAGTCCGCATCGTCTGCGCGACGAAAAAGCTGACGGACAAGGGCAAGTCGTGACGCAGGGAATCACTCTCCGGAACGTCAGAATCTATGAGGAGCGACGTTCGCCGGTTATCTGGATTGCGGTCGGCTTGTCGGCGGCGCTGCATCTGGGCACCATGCTCGGCGCTTCGGTCTTCAAGCCGGTCGCGCGAACGACCGTTGAGGACCTGATCCAGGTGGACGTCTTCGACATCACGCGGCGGCCCGAGGTCGCGAAAGTGGTGCCGAAGCGGGAGCTGGGCGGAGGTGGCGGCTCGGGCCCGGCCGACGCCAGCCTGATGAGCTACACCCCTTCGGGAACTCCCGACGGCCCGACCATCGACCTCAAGACCGCGCTCGACCGCGGGCCGTCACAAGCGAAGATCGACCTCAGCCGATACGAACTTGACCGCTCCGGCAGCGACATGGACATGGTCTACCTGGGCGGCAAAGGTGGTTCCCAAACGACCGACGAAATCCTTTCCCAACCGGCAATCGCCTTGACCCGCGCGGCAGGTCGTGGTGGCGGCGGCGACAGCCGCGGCGTCCCTGGCATCCCTCAACCTACAGCCCAGCAGCTTACCATTGAACACCGTGAGCTCGCGAAGCCTGCCGCCAGCGGGCTTCCGACAATGGAAAGCCAGGATTTGCCCAAGGTGGAGGCGCCCGCGTCCCTCGGAGCGAACTTCTCGGTTGCGGGCCCAATCTCTCAGCGAGAAATCACGAGGAAGGTCGTGCCCCGGTATCCGAAGTGGGCGCTCGACCGCCGTGTATCGGGCACGGTCGTCGTCCGCATCTGGGTCCAGCCGAACGGCCAAGTCAAAGGCGCACCCACCGTGGAGTCGAGTTCGGGCTATCCCGATCTTGACCAAGTGGTAGTGGAAGCGCTGCGCGGCTGGGAGTTCGCGCCCCTCGGTCCCGGCGTCAGGTCCGAGGACCAGTGGGGCATAGTCACGTTCAAGTTCGTGCTTTCTTGAGGACATGATACTACTCGTTGCCGCCCTGCTCTGCGGCCAGCCGGCCCAGTCTTCGACCCGCCCCGAGCCGCTCGCGGCCAAGCCCGAAAGCACTGCCGCCCGATCTTCGCAGAACGCTGACAAACATGCAATCGGCGAGGAAGTAATCAAGGGTGAAATCGAGGTCAGAATCGAGGACATGAAGCCATTTTCCCCGCCGCAGATTGACCCGTTCGCGCCGGTTAACTACCTGCTGGCCCCGGAGAGCTACGTGCTCGACGACGCGCTCTACCACTCGGTCGACTCCCTGACCATACCCCAGTATTTCGCGCATTCTTCGTACTTGCGGATACCGATCGAACGCAGCTACATATACGGCGACATGATGGTCTTCCTTCCGACCTTCGAACAGCGGGTGGCGGCTTGGGATCTGGAGGTGTCCAACTCACTCGGCGAGACCGTCCGCCGCATCGCGCGCAAAGGTCAGCCACCCGCCGTCATTGCCTGGGACGGCAGAACCGACGCCGGTGAGCCGGTCTCCCCCGGCGAGGTGTACAGCTTCACCTTCAATGCCTACGACGTTCAGGGCAACCAGACCCGGATACCGGGCACACCTCAGCGCGTCAACGGGTTGGTCCAGGAGCTGGGCGAAGAGTGGATCGTCGCGATCGCTGCGGACCAGATTTTCGCCGAAGGTGGCGCTCAGATGCTCGAGCAGGCGGCCCCGCGCCTCGACGAGGCGGCCAATGTCGTCAAAGAGAGATTCAGGAAACAGGTCGTCGTCTACGTATACACCGAGCAGGAACGGCTGTCGGCCGAGCGTTGCCGCATAATCGAGAACGAGCTGAGCCGTCGCGTCGTGTTGCCGACAGGTGCACTTAGCGTGGTTCCCCGCTTCGTGCCCGGTCTTCAGCCCAAGCTCTCGAAGATAGAAATCCGCGTCCTCTAGGGAAGCTCGAAATCCGAAGTCCGAATTCCGATTGAAGCCCGAATGACCAAATGGCGAATTGGCGGCGAGACGGCGCTGCATACCGGCAGTCTCTTCGGTCCCTCATTCGAGATTCGGACTTGACTCGGGCTTCGTCCTTCGAGCTTCGGACTTTGGCGCGCCTGAATTGACGAATCACCGCCACCCACTATGATTATGCTTACACAGTGATCAAAACCGGCGCACAAGAACTGCAACCCGCTCCGCGGTGGCCGACACACCCGACTTCGGCGGTCGTCGCCGGCACCGGTTCCCATGTCCCTGAACGCATCCTGACCAACGATGACCTCGAAAGAATAGTCGATACTTCCGACCAATGGATAACCGAACGCACCGGGATGAAGGAACGCCACATTGCCGCTCCCGGCGAGGCGGCTTCCGACATCGCCATCATTGCCTGCCGGAATGCCCTGGCGGAAGCCCAGGTCAAGCCGGAGGACCTCGACCTCATCGTCGTTGGCACCGTGACCGGCGACATGCCCTTTCCCTCGACGGCCTGCGTCCTCCAGCAGAGGCTCGGGGCGCCTCACGCCGCCGCCTTCGACATAAGTGCCGGTTGCACCGGCTTCATCTACGCGCTCAGCATTGCCCGGCATCTGACGGCTGCGGGCGCATACCGGACTGTGCTCGTT
>Ga0116202_10000398_pt1 | contig 23930 bp, 25 predicted proteins | sample LakKivw325mmetaG_FD_94479 | JGI IMG/M metagenome (GOLD analysis project Ga0116202, IMG submission 94479) | Anoxic lake water microbial communities from Lake Kivu, Rwanda to study Microbial Dark Matter (Phase II) - Lake Kivu water 325m metaG | ecosystem: Environmental > Aquatic > Freshwater >... | reverse complement strand
TCTATTGTTTTTTCAGTTTTGGTTTGCATAGTAAGAACTTTGACCGATTAGTGGAGCAGAGCGGAGTTGAACCGCCAACCTTCCGCATGCGAAGCGGACGCTCTCCCATTGAGCCACTGCCCCAAAATTTATATTATACTATGGAAATACAGCCCGTTTCAACAACCTTTAGGAAATTTCGCCCGCGGAGTGCCAATTCAGATGACTACCTTCGGATACATATAGGCGCTTATGAATGATATGGCAGACGTTGCAATGACAAGAACGCCGATATCAAGAGGAAACCGTGAGAAATTTCCCGTAACCAGGAGTGAACGGAGTCCGTCAACCATGTAACTCAAGGGATTCATGGTTGCTACCTTCTGGAGCCACGGGGGCATGATGGAGATGGGATACAGCGCGTTGGATGCAAAAAAGAGCGGCAAAGTTATTATCTGTCCGATGCCCATGAATCTTTCGCGGGTCTTCACGATGGAAGCTATGATCATGGACAACCCGGCAAAGAAACCGGCGCCCAGCATCGTGACTGCAAAAACGCCGATAATGGAGAAAAGGTTAATGTGAAGGTGAACCCGCAGTATAAAGGTGAAGAGAAGGATGACAATCGCCTGGCTCAATCCCCGGATCCCGGCTGAAATCATCTTTCCCCACACAAGCGCAACGCGGGGGGTCGGCGTAACCAGGATTTTCTGCAGCAGTCCCATATCCCGTTCCCAGATGATTGAAAGGCCGTAGAATATTGCAACGAACGTTACCGATTGAGTAAGAATACCAGGGGCGATAAATTGAAGGTATGTAAATCCCCCGGTCGGTATTGCCCTGATCTTGCTCATCGCTTCTCCGAAAATACCGATCCACAGAATCGGCTGCACGGCGCGTGTGACGAGTTCGGTTGGATCATGGAGAAGTTTCCTTATCTCCATTTCGGTCATCACATATATTTTTGCAATAAGCTGTAAAATGTATTTAAACATTATTTTATCCCAGTCTCCTCTGTGTCTGCCGTGTCCTGCGTATCTCCCGGAAATTGCCTTCCTCCTGAAGGGAGCCGCCCGTGAAAAAGATAAAGGCGTCTTCAAGCGTAGCACCTTCCTTCAGGGTTTTTGCCTTAAGTTCTGGAACCGTCCCGACAGCCGCGATTTTACCCGAGTCCATAATCGCGACCCTGTCGCACACTTCTTCAGCTTCTTCAAGGTTGTGCGTGGAAAAGAAGATTGTTGTATCAAATTTATCACGCAGCTCCAGGATATGTTCCCAGACATTGCGCTTCGCTACCGGGTCAAGTCCTGTGGTTGGCTCGTCAAGAAAAAGTATATGGGGATGATGCAGCATTGCCTGCCCGATCTCCAGCTTTCGTATCATTCCGCCTGAAAGTGTTCTTACCAGCGAACGTTCGTACCTGTCCAGTTTGAGAAATTCAAGCATCTGCTTTATACGTTCGTTTCGCTCAATACCGGGGACATCGTACAGGCGGGCCATCATCGTCAGGTTTTCTCTCACGGTTAGAGTACCGTCAACCGAAATCATCTGGGGAACGTATCCGATGTTCTTCCGAACTTCCGCCGGTGAATGGATGACGCTGTATCCGTTTATTTTCGCATCGCCGCTCGTTGGAGCAAGCAGGGTGATAAGCATCTTGATGGTCGTGGTCTTCCCAGCGCCGTTCGGGCCGAGAAATGCAAAAATATCCTTCTTGCAGATTTCAAAGGATATGTTATTAACGGCTACAAGATCCTTGAACCGTTTCGTAAGGCCTTCAACTTCTATGATAATGTCCATTAACGGACCCTGTAAAATTTTATGATTCAGGAAAATCTACTCCAAATTTTCACGTTTGTCAACATCCTGTCATAATTCAAGAAGGATTATTCAATGTACGTATCTTCTGAAATGACCGAAGGCAGGGTGATTTTGTCCAGGTCGGCAAGAGGGCTGATTTCAACCTTCACTCCTTCGGAAACAGTCATACCTGCTGCAAGAAGCCGGTTCTTATAGAATGCCACCATTGCCTGCTTGACGGTTGCAGGCGAATTTTCTCCGTCGCTGTTCTTCAGTGGCGCGAATTCTTCGTTCCGGATTGTCTCCACGCAGCATACCCTTCCGGCAAGCGGGATGGCATCAAAAACAAAGGTTTCAAACTTCCATATTTCCGTCAACTCCGCTCCGGCTTCCTTTCTTATCTTTTTCACCTGCCTGTGATACGGCAGTTTAAAACCGTTGCGGTTTACCATCTTTATGAAATCCGTATTCATGAAGTGGATGCCTATGCTGCCTGCCCAGAAGACAGGATTGCCTTTGCCGTCCTGCATATCCTTTATTTTGTCGGGCAGTTCTATGTATTCTATCATCCTGGGTTTTCCATCGGCCATGACAAAGTTTCCAACTTTCTCGCCGGGATATCTCTTTCTCACAACCTTCAGGGAGAAATCGGCATTTTCTTTTATATGCCAGCCCAGGAACACGGGATCGTCAATCTTTAACAGTGGATTGTCTATGTGACAGTAAAAGATTTTCGTGATGCCCATGCTTTCCAGTTTTCCTGTCAATCCAGACTGCCAGAGGGCTTTCAGCGATCCGCCGTGTCCGTCCGGGTTAGAGAGCAGAGATGTTCTGTTCTTGAGAACAAGTTTTCTGTCAGGCGTTATTGATGGAAGCATTTCCTGGGAGAAGAAAAATATGTTATCTGCTTCAAGTCCGAAGAAATCGTGTTCCGTGAAAAAATCCTCTATATCTTTGAGGGTTTCGGGATTGGTCATTATCAGCACGGGGATCATTGCGCCGTATCTCCGGGAAAGAGCAAGGATTTTTTCGCTTGAGAGCTGAAAAAGCGATTTGCCTTTGAGCGGGGAAATAGGGTACATCCCTTTGGGATGCGGATATCCGAGTCTTGTTCCCTGTCCTCCTGCAACGATTACGACGGCAGTTTTCCCTTCGGCAATCGCCCTCTCTCCTGTCAGGCGCACTGCATCCTTTTGCGTCCCGTTTGCGGTGTCTGCATCTATCACCGGCGGAGGTTCTACCCTTCCGTATTTTGCGGGAGTGTCATCCTGGCAGGAGAATTTTTCGTGCAGGTTGAAGACAAGCTCAAAGTTCATGCCGGAAGCGCTGTTTAAAAAGGTATTTCTGTCATCTCTGGAGAGTGTATCAAGATGCCTTATTATGTGCTTCTGAGCATATCTCTCCATGAAGTCAATAAACTCATTTTCTTGCATAAAACGTCTGTCCTCCGCTTTTTGGAAACTGCGGCAATATGATACCATAGGAAGGAAATGAGGAAAAAGCATACAGGAAGAAAGATACCGGTAATAGGAGGGCCTACGGGCATAGGGAAATCCTCGGTCGCGTACAGGGTTGCAAAAGAAATCAACGGTGAGATTGTATCGGCGGACAGCAAACAGTTTTACAGGGAGATAAACATAGGAACTGACAAGGTTCCCTTGTGGATGAGAAAGGAAGTGCCGCACCACCTGATAGATTTTCTTTCACTTGAAGACGATTTTGACGTGTACCGTTTTACAGAGCTGGCGCACGGGAAGATACGGGAAATAGAAAGCAGGAACAGGATTCCCGTGATTGTCGGAGGAAGCGGGCTGTACCTGCGGAGCCTTATGAGAGGGATTTTTACGGTTCCCGACGGAGACAGGGAGAAGCAGAAGGAAGTCCGCCGCGAACTTGAGGAAAAGACCACGGAGAATCTGTACCGGGAAATGCTTGACATTGACCCGGCGCTCAAAGAAAACATTCATCCCAACGACCGAAAAAGGATACGCAGGGCGCTTGAGGTCTATCACCTGACAGGAAAGCGAATGAGCTTCTGGCAGAAGCAGGAGCCGGAGACTGTTCTCGGGGAAGAAGAAAGGTTCTATTTCATACTTTTCCGTGAAAGACAGGAGATGTACGAGAGGATAGAAAAGAGGATTGATGCGATGTTTGAGGATGGTTGGGTAGATGAGGTCAGGCAGCTGAAAGAGAAAGGTTTCTCATCGTACCTCCGGGATAAGGCGCCCATAGGATACATGGAGATAATTGATTATCTTGACGGCAGGCTGGGTATTGAAGAACTGAAAGCCGGCATAAAACAGAAAACAAGAAATTTTGCAAGGAAACAGCTGACATGGTTCCGCAGGGAAGATGGTGCCTGGCTTCAACTTCACGGAGACGGCAGCAGCGCAGTTGATGAGATTCTACGAATTTCCCGCCCATCGTAGGAATGCCGGTATTACCTGATGTAATCTTTCATTCTGTAAAGACTCTTTGAAATCTCGTTCCTGTTTATCTCAAGCAGTTCCTTCCACAGCTGCCTTGTTTCCGAATAGCCCTGTTTTACCGGATAGGCATAAAGGGCATGGTAAAGTTTCTTCGGGTCGTCGGTGGCAATCGCATCCGCGAGAAGCGTCTGGTAGTTTGCCAGCGCGGAAAGCAGGCCGTAAAGAGTTCCGGGAACGTACAGGTTTTTCTCTGGCGTAATTTTCTTTTTGTAGATTCTCTGTGAGAATTCAAGCAGTATCCGGTCCTCAAAACCCGTTACCGCTCCTTCGTTCGGCTTGCTTCCGACAATCTCTTCTTCACGTATGCCTGCAACCGCCCTCAAGAGTTTTGATATGATGTCATTGTCGTGCCTGTCAAAATTTGAGTTTCTTTCCGGATAGGTTTTCCAGAATCTGTCGTCGAGATCCTTCTCTGCAAGAGCCTTGAATTTCATGTCCTCTGCGGCTCTTGCTTCCGTTCTTTTCTTCAGTACCCCCATTATTTCCCTGCAGTTCTTTTCATGCCAGCCCTTCTTGAAATCCTCCATGTAATCTTCGTGAAAAACGTGCATGATTCCGTCGCCTTCGTTTGAGAAAAGCAGTGCGTCAAACTCATTGAACAGTCTTACGAAATACTCAAGACCTCTCTGCATTCTTCTTGTTGCGTCCAGCGGTATGGATTTGTTCCACTTCACCTTTTTCCAGTTCTTCTTCTCTATATGAGCGGCGACCAGCTTGTGTATGTCCTTGCCCTTGTACGAACCCTCCATGATGAAACTGAAGTGGTTTATGCCCGCGACCTTGACTTTGTAATCGTAACACGCCTCATCTTTGCCCATGATTCTCGTAAGATCATAGAAGTGATTCTGATAGCCCTGGCAAATACCCAGGCATTTTATTTTCGTGTATTTATTTACCGCCCCGCTGAACACGGATACCGGGTTTGCAAAATCGGCAAACAGCGCGGTCGGGCAGTACTTCTCCATTTTTTTCGCCAGTCCCAGTATCACGGAAGCGCCCTTCAGGGCGAGGAATGCGCCGTTGAGAGAGATGTTATCCGTTCCTGAAAAACCGTGCTTGAGACAGCGTTCGCCGCCGGCGATAAATGTATAAGGACTTCCCGCGAGCAGAACCGCACTGACGAAATCCGCTCCGTCCAATCCTTTTTCAATGGGCTTATCGTAGGTTATCTTGCAAGGGTCCTTTTTGAATTCCGGAGTTCTCTCTATCATTCTGGCCATAGCTTCTGCACGCGGAACGTTTAGGTCATAAAGAAAAATCTCTCCGCCGTCAAACACGTTGCAGCCGAGTGCGCTTCTCATTATGGGCAGAAGCCTGTGGGCCCCGCCTCCAAGAAATACAGCTTTCATTTGTTTTGTCCTCCTGTTGTGCCGTTCGGGCTCTGTTATTTCCCGACCGGAAATTAATTCCGAGTAGAATAACACAAATCAAAACGATTTGACAATAGTTTTTTAAGAAAGGCGGTCTATTCAAATTTGAACTTTATGTCAAGCTTCAGTTCATCTCTCATCTGTATGAATTGTGCCTGCAGGGTTCTGCCCAGAGGAACGCCCTTGTTTTTCCGTTCTTTCCATGCCTCGTATTCTTTTTCCCCGGCCGTGTAGATCCTCTTCTGCCCGGGTGCCTTCCTGGAGTTTCTAAGTTCTCTTAAAATGCTTCCCGTTATCCTCTTGAATTTCCTGATCTCAATGAAAGAGCCCACGTCTATCGCTATGAAGAAATGCCCGAGGCCGTATGGAATCTTCTTCCCTTTCCCGTCGTATCCTGTGAGGCTCTTCATGAACCTTCCGCCTCCGAGGGCCGCCGACAATATTTCAACGGCGGTGCAGTATCCGTAACCCTTGTACCCGCCTGTCTCTTCTCCTAATCCGCCCAGCGGCAGAAGTGCGGCGGTTCCCTTGACAAGGTCTTTCAAAATCGTGTCGGTATCGGTCCTGGTATGACCTTTCTCGTCTATTACCAGTCCTTTCGGGGTTTTCCTGCCTTCCCTCGCATACACCTCAATTTTTCCCCTCTGCGTAATTGAGGTTGCGCAGTCTATCATGAAGGGGAATGGTTCATCCGAAGGGATTCCTATGGTCAGTGGATTTGTTCCGAGCATGTTTTCTATTCCGAATGTGGGGGCTACTGAAGGTCTGGCATTGGTTCCCGTGATGCCTATCATCCCTTTTCCTATGGCCATCAGAGGATAGTAGCATGCGGCGCCGTAATGGCTGGAGTTTCTCGCAACAGCCATGCCTGTCCCGTATTTTCCCGCCTTGTCTATGCACATCTGCATGGCTTTCTTTGCCACGACGAAGCCCATGCCGTCATGCCCGTCAAGAACCGCGGTTGTGGGTGCTTCCCTGACAATCTCAATACTCGTTACGGGATTAAGTATCCCGTCTCTGATCCTGTCGTAATATATCGGTTTCAGCCTTCCGACTCCGTGCGAATCTATGCCCCGCTTATCGGCGGTGATCAGGACATCGGCGCATATTCCGGCATCTTTCCCGGGTACTCCGAGGGCCCTGAAAACCTTTACCATGAACCTTTCCGCTTCCTCAAACGGCATCCAGAATTTTCTTTCCATATGCAATCTCCCGTTTTTACAGGCCTGACGAGAAAAGATGTTAGCATAATTGTGTCTGAAATGAAAAAAAAAGGTAAATATGCTATTCTGTATTGTTGCAAAAGGGGAGAACATGGAAACAGACGAAAGGATTGCGCGGTATAACGAATACCGCGGATTCCTGAACGGAGGGGATGCATTGAGGACGTTCTTCTGCCTGGATCCATCCAGTTTTGCCTCTCTATATGCCGGGGAACAATACGGAAGTCCTTCTCTTGACGACCTCATGTTTTTTCACCGTGATTTTCCGAGCGATGCGGGAATCAGCATCCCCCTGGATTTTGAGAAGAATATACCGGAGCTTCGCTGGAAATGCGGAGACACAAGAAAAGATGCCGACGGAACCGTGTACAGGGAAGAATCTATTTCCACACCTGAAGGCGTTTTCAACCGTGTCTCGGCAGACAGGTTCGGCACCACTTCGTGGCTTGTGGATCCGGCTGTCAAGACGGAGGACGATTTCCGGTTGATAGACTTTTATGCTGAAATAATTGCGGAAAACGCCGGAACCATAGCGGATTCCGTTTCCCGTGTGCCTGCAATGCTTGAATCAAGGGGTATCCAGCCCGGGGCAACCATTCTGACCGCATTTGAGGTTTTTTACCTGGTGGATTATCCTGACATGCCGGTCTTTTTCATGGACTGGAAGGACAGGTATCTGTCATCAATTGAAAAGGTTCACCGGGCAAACCTGCTGCTGCTGGAAGCTCTTGCCGGGGTGGGCATTGAAATATTTTATACCGGTTCAGCCGGGATGGAATTGCTGTCGCCGCGGATATTTGAGGAAGCCATTGTGCCGTTCCAGCGGGAGTTCAACGACAGGGTGCGCAAGCTGGGATGTTCCGTGGTTTATCATATATGTGGACACTCGCGGCAGTTGATAGAACGCAAGATAATTGACCGGATAAGGCCGACCGTGTTTGAGACATGTTCGGGGCCGCCGTGCGGGAATAACGCTGACCTGCGCAAGGCGGTCTTCGGCATAAGCGAGGAGATTATCACCAAGGGTAACCTGCCGCTTGAGCTTCTTCTGAAGGGCACGCCGGAACAGGTTGCTGACGGTGTGACGGATATAAAGAAGGCCGTTGCCGGACGCAGGCACATAGTGGGACAGGCGGATGCTACCATACTTGCCGGCACGCCTCTGGGGAATATCCGTTCTTTTATGAATGCGGCAGACAATTCGGGAGGGTGAAAAATGATACCGAGATACACGAGACCGGAGATTGCGGCGATTTGGAGCGAGGAGAATAAATTCCGCAGGTGGCTGGACGTGGAGATAGCCGCCCTTGAGGGATGGAGCAAAATCGGGGTTGTGCCTGCCGCCGCCGTGGAAAAGATAAAGAAGAGCGCAAAGGTGGATGTTGCCAGAATACAGGAAATAGAAAAGGTTACCAACCATGACGTTATTGCATTCGTGGAACAGGTAAGCGGAACAGCAGGAGAAGAAGGCAGGTATATCCACTACGGACTTACCTCTTCTGACATACTTGATACTGCACTTGCTTTACTGCTTAGAGAGTCGGGAGACCTTCTGCTTGGTGACATAAAGGTTCTTCTGGAAACCCTTAAGGAAAATGCGCTTAAATACCGTGACAGAATCGTGATGGGCAGGACGCACGGCATACACGCGGAACCGGTTACGCTCGGGTTCAGGTTTGCCGGATGGTATTATGAATTTGAGAGGAATTACAGGAGGATGAAGAGCGCGGTTGAGGAAATAAGCGTGGGAAAACTCTCCGGGGCTGTCGGAACCTTTTCAAATATTGACCCTCGCGTGGAAGAATATGTATGTAAAAAACTCGGTCTGAAGAGAGAGAAATTTTCAACGCAGATCATTTCAAGGGACAGGCACTGTTACTTTATCAGCATCCTCGGGGTGACCGCGGCTTCCTGCGAAAAGGTTGCGTTACAGATGCGGTTGCTGCAGCAGACAGAAGTCGGGGAGACCGCAGAGCCGTTCGGGAAAGGGCAGAAGGGCTCCTCCGCCATGCCGCACAAGAGAAATCCCATACTGGCGGAGAGGATTTGCGGGCTGGCAAGGGTTATAAAGAAGAATGCAAACGTCGGCATGGAAAACACCGGGCTGTGGTATGAAAGAGACATAAGTCATTCTTCCGCCGAGAGAATTATTCTGCCCGAATCAATCATACTGCTTGATTACATATTGACCCTTCTTAACAGGATACTGAAGGGCATTGACGTTTTTGACGCCAACATTGAGAGGAATATGGGGCTGACGGGCAGGATATTTTTCTCCCAGAAACTGCTCAATGCACTCGCAATGAAAGGATTACCCAGGGAAAAGGCATACGAGATAGTGCAGAAGAAGGCATTTGAGGCGATCCGGGATAAGAAAGATTTTATGGAAACGGTGAAAGCCGATCCGGCAATAAGAAACCATTTGAGCGAGAAAGAGATAGCGAAAATCTTTGATACCGGCCTGCTTCTGAAAAATCTTGAAACGCTCTTTGAAGAACTTAAATGAAACATTACCTGATCGCCTTGAACGGCTTCGGTGAATTGCTTAAGAGAAGATACAAAGGCGGTTCCCTGCTTGATTACGCAAAGAAGGAGAATTTCGACAGAATCTCGGGCAGGGGCAAATGGGGGTATCTGCATCTCGGGAAGACTCTTGAGAGAGCCTACTGGAACCTGTTTGAAGATGATGGGAACTTTCCCGGCGAATCCTTCTTGAGGGCAGGACATTACGGGATACCTGTTAATGAAGGTCAGACTTCTTTTCTCTCCAGGTTCATGATGCAGGTTGACGGAAGGGTGCTGGAGTCCGGAGTTGAGCTTACGGAAAAGGAAAAATACGGTCTTCTTGAAGCTCTTTCTCTCTCCGGCGGAAACAGGAAGTTTGAGTTCCACGTCAGAAAAGAAGAAACAATACTTGTTTTCAACAAGAACTTTTCTGAAGAAAGAGTTTTATTCCCATGCGAAATGAAAGGCAGGGAGTTTGCGCGCCATTCATATAAGAATAAGGATCTGGAAGAGGTAAGCCGGATCATAAAACTCTCGGCAGAGATTCTGCCGCTTGATCCAATAAACAAGGTGAAGGAAGACCTGGGGGAGTTATCCGCTAATCTCCTCTGGTTGTGGGGACAGGGAAGAAAAAAACAAATCGCGACGGTTGGAGAGAGAACCGGCAGGGAAACGTTTTACATGCCCTTGACTGAAAACTCATTTGCTCCTGCGGAGTTGCTGGGATTCAAAAGAATTACAGATATACGTGAAACGGAAAATAATTCTCTCACGTGGATTAACAGCTCCCTGGATCCCGGGGATGCGTATACTATCTGGTTGAGGCAGTTTGAGAATTTTGACAGGGATATCCTGGGGGAAATCCTCCGGGAATACAGAGATGGGAAATGCAGAGTCCTGCTTGTTTTTGACGGTTTTCTCTCTCCCGATGCCGAGACAAGAAATATATGGGGAGTTTTTCTTGCACTCGGGGATAATTCTTTCTCAAGATTCAGTCTCAAAAAGTATTACAAGAACGGCAGAAGCTTTGTTGAAAAAATTATTGCCTGATTTATGAACACAGTCTATATTGCCGCAGGCAGCAATAAGGGTGACAGAACCGGCAATGTCATAAGGGCATTGAAACATATTGAGGAAAAGTTGTTCTTAACCGGGATATCCTCTTTCATTGAGACACCGCCGGCAGAGGGGGCAGACGGAGGATTTTTCATTAACGGTGTTATTGAGGGTAGAACAAGTTATTCTCCGGCAGAACTGTTTGAGTTTCTGCAGGATGTTGAAAAAAAAATTGGCAGGAAACACCCGCACAAGAAAGGCGATGAGAGGAAGATAGACCTTGATATAATCTTCTACGGCAATAGAATAATCCGGACAAGAGAACTTAAGGTTCCGCACCCGAGGTACAGAAAGAGAATTTTTGTGCTGAAACCTCTCTGCGAGATAGCGCCGGATCTTGTTGACCCGGAAACCAGACAGACTGTCTCCGATATATACAGGGAATTGAAAAAATGAAGGTTGTGACGAAAATATCCGGAGTGCGCCAGGAAATACGGAGGGCGAGGAGAAAAAGCAAGACTGTCGGGCTTATTCCAACCATGGGATTCCTGCATGAAGGGCATATTTCACTTGTCAGAGCTTCAGTTTCCGGATGCGGGTTTACCTGCGTGAGCATATTCGTGAATCCCACGCAATTCGGCAGGAACGAAGATTATGGTACCTATCCAAGGGATATACAAAAGGACCTGGAACTTCTGAAAAAAGAAAAGGTTGACCTTGTTTTTACGCCTTCGGTGGACGAAATGTACGGGGAGAACGCGGAGACATGTGTTGTTGCAGGGAGACTCTCCGGTATTCTTGAAGGCAGATTCAGGCCCGGGCATTTCAACGGCGTCTGTACGGTTGTCTGCAAACTGTTCAATATCTTTACCCCGGACAGGGCGTATTTCGGATGGAAGGATGCCCAGCAGCTGATTGTGATCAGGAAGATGGCCGGAGACCTTAATATTCCGGTGGAAGTGATCGGGTGTCCAACTATCAGGGAGAAAGACGGCCTTGCGGCAAGTTCCAGGAATATCCGGATACCGGACGGAGACAGGGAAAAGGCGCTCTCCCTGTACAGAGGGCTGAAGAGAATAGAAGAACTTGTACTGAAGAAGGGCATGAGAGATTCCGCGGTTCTCATCAGAGAAGGAAAGAAGGTTATAAGAAAATATCCCGATGTACAGCTTCAATACCTTGAGATAGTTGACATGGATAATCTAACACCCGTTAAGAAGGTGAAAGGAAAGGTTCTCGTCCTCGGCGCCATAAAGCTTCCCACTGTCCGCCTCATAGACAATATTATCCTGAATTCTCAATGAGGGATTTTTCGCGGTCTATGAGGAATTTCTTGAAGGCTCTGCCAAGCACGTAATCTCCGTAATCCCCGTTCTTCTTTATCACCCTGTGGCAGGGGATGGCTATCAGGTAAGGATTATCCTTCAGAAAAGACGAAACGTATCTTTCTTTTCCTTTCAGACCGACTCTCTTTGCGAGTTCCGAATAAGTGATTGCTTTCCCGAAGGAAATTTCACAGACCGCTTGCATTATCCGGTTTCTTATAGTATCATTTATTACTTGTGTTGATTTTGACATATCGGGCGTTTTGTATTAAGATTATTCAGAAAAAACAGTCATGGACAAAACAATTTTAGCACAGATTAAATTTGATGAAAAAGGGCTTGTTGCAGCAATCGTGCAGGATGCCGGTACGGGCGAGGTGCTGATGTTTGCCTATCTGAACGCGGAAGCGCTTTCCAGAACGGTTGAGACGGGCAGGATGCATTACTACAGCAGGAGCAGGAAGAAACTCTGGCTTAAGGGAGAAGAATCAGGGAATTTCCAGGAGTTGAAGGAGATGCGGATTGACTGTGATAACGACGCATTGCTGTTCCGTGTGAAACAGAAGGGAGGTGCCTGCCACAAGGGGTATCGCTCCTGCTTTTTCAGGACTCTTAAAGGAGACGGAAAAAACGAGTTTATCGTAACGGAAGAAAGGATTTTTAACCCTGACGAGGTTTACAAAAAATGATGAGACAATACTATTATAAGTTATTGGTGATTGCGGCTGTAATTGCAGCGTGTATTTATCTGATATACCCACCGGAGAAGAAGATCCGGCGGGGTCTTGATCTGCAGGGCGGAGTTCACGTGGTCCTGGCGGTTGAAGAGACCGAGAAACAGCCCGGTGTGATTTCCGACCTTGCGGACAGGGTTCTTGAGGTCATAAGGAACAGGATAGACTCTCTTGGCGTTACCGAGCCGGTCATACAGAAAGAGGGCATGGACAGGATAATCGTTGACCTTCCCGGGGTGCAGGATCCGGATAAGGCGATAGAGATAATAGGGCAAACCGCGCTTCTTGAGTTCAAGCTGGTCTCCGATGACGAGGAGTTGACGCAGAAAGCCGTGAGCGGGGAGGTGCCTGAAGGATACGAGCTCCTTTACCACAAGGAAAAGGATGAACGCGGGATATACAGGGAGACCGACCCCATACTCGTCAAGAAGGAGCCGGAGCTTACCGGGAAGTATATAAAGGATGCTTACGTGGGCTACGACAGCTCCGGTTTTCCTGATGTAAACCTTGAGCTGGACAAGGAAGGAGCGGCGTTGTTTGAAGAAATTACCTCCAAAAACATAAACAGGCGGCTTGCGATAGTTCTTGACGGTGTTGTCAGGTCCGCTCCGTCAATAAGGGAAAGAATAGGCGGAGGCAAGGCGAACATAACCGGCCGTTTCACGGTTGACGAGGCAAGGACTCTGGCGATAGTCCTGCGGGCAGGCGCTCTTCCGGCGAAGGTTGATATGATCTATCGCGAGGTCGTCGGTCCCACTCTCGGAAGGGAAAATATTACCCAGGGTTTCCGGGCGGCAACGTACGGGGCCCTGGTCGTCCTGATTTTCATGCTTGTCTATTATGCGGCATTCGGATTTCTTGCGGATTTCGCACTTGGTATGAACATACTCATTCTGCTGGGCGTCATGGCCATGATGAGGGGCGTGCTTACCCTGCCGGGCATAGCCGGGATTGCCCTCACCTGCGGCATGGCGGTTGATGCCAACATTCTCATTTTTGAGAGAATAAGAGAAGAAATAAAGACGGGCAAGAGTCCCAAGTCAGGCATTGACGCGGGATACAAGAGGGCGTGGAGTGCGATTATAGATTCCAATATAACGACGCTCGTCGTGGGGGTGATACTGTTTTTCCTCGGAGAGGGACCCATAAAGGGGTTCGGGCTCACGTTGAGCATAGGAATAATAGCTAACCTGTTTACGGCGGTTTTCGTTACAAAGTCCATCGTTGACTGGGTGATGATAACCAAAAAGATAGAAAAGGTGAGGATATAAATGGAACTCATTAAAAGCACAAGTTTTGATTTCATAGGCAAGAGAAGAATAGCATACGTTTTTTCCGCGGCAGTCATAATCTGGGGCATGATCGTTTTCGGAATGAGGGGAAAGGAAAACTTCAGTGTTGATTTTATCGGCGGAGACATGCTGAACGTGGAATTTTCGCAGAAAACTTCTCCTGCCCTGGTAAGAGAGAAAATACGCAGCCTGGGTATAGGATATTATCTGGTACAGGCTCTCGGGAGCGAAGACAGAGAATTTGTAATCAAGAGTTCACCCGGAACTTCCGCACAGATAATAGAAGCGCTCCAGGGAACCGGAGACACGCAGGGAGACAATCTTCTTACGGTAAAGAGCAAGTCTTTTGTTGCCCCCTCCATGAGCGTTGACTTGAGGAAGAAAGCGCTATACGCCTTCATAGTCGGAATGATAGGGATTCTCCTGTATCTTACAATCAGGTTTGAGTTCAGGTTCGCCGTAGGTGCGACGGTTGCGATCTTTCACGACATGCTCTTTGCGCTTGCTGTCCTGGCGCTCCTGCGGAAACAGATAGACGCGGGGGTAGTCGCCGCATTGCTTACCATCGCAGGATACTCTGTCAACGATACGGTGGTTATATTTGACCGGATAAGAGAAAACATACGGAAAACCAGGAGCGACGACTACTATAAGCTTTTCAACAACAGTATAAACGAAACCTTGAGCAGAACCGTGTTCACGGTATTGACGACACTCTTCGTCGTTTCCTTCCTTTTCTTTGCGGGCGGAGAGGCATTACACGTGTTCTCACTTACCTTGATGGTCGGGTTCATTATAGGAACGTATTCTTCGGTTTTTATAGCCTCGTCCATGCTAATAGAATGGCATAAGTTGAGTCCGCACAAGTTTAAAGTATGAGAGTTATCAGCGGGTATTTAAAAGGCAGGAAGCTGTTATTTCCTGTTGACAGGAAGCATCTGCGCCCCACGAAGGATGTAACGCGGGAAGCGATATTTGACGTTTTGAGAGAATGGGTTATAGGCAAGAGGGTTCTTGACCTTTTTGCCGGAACCGGCGCCCTGGGAATAGAAGCCGTCAGTCACGGAGCGTCCGAAGTGGTCTTTGTGGAGTCTGAAGCTGAAGGGATTAACCTCATAAGGAGAAACGTTGAAACGCTGGATATTTCAGGCAATTGCTCCGTGAAAAAGGGAAAGGTGGAAAGAGTCATTACGGAGTTTGAGAAAGAAAGGTTCAACCTTGTAATCGCCGACCCGCCTTACGGGTATCCGGAAAACAAGATGGAATCCATACTGAAGAACATAGTTGAACTTCAGGTAATAGATTGTGACGGCATAATAGTTATTGAACACGGCAGGAGAGATGTGATTCCCGGGGTTGACGGCTTGCGGATATACAAGGAGAAGTTTTACGGCAAGAGCACGGTTTCCTACTTGAGGCTCAAAAACCATAATGAAAAAGATAGCGGTTTATCCGGGTAGTTTTGATCCGATAACAAACGGACACGTTGATGTAATTGAGAAAAGTCTTGCATTTATTGACAAGGTCATAGTTGCCGTTGCCGACCATTCAAGAAAGAACCCGCTCTTCTCCGTTAAGGAGCGGGTTGACCTGATAAAAGGTGTGTACCGCAATAACAGGAAGGTTGAAGTGGACAAGTTTGACGGCCTTCTTGTCAATTACCTTGAGAAAAAGGGTATAAACATAATATTGAGGGGGTTAAGGGCAGTATCGGATTTTGAATATGAGTTCCAGATGGTACTTGCCAACAGGAAGCTGGACAGGAAGATAGAAACGGTTTTTCTTATGCCGGGAGAGGAATTTTTTTTCATAAGCTCCTCGGTAGTCAAGGAGATTGCGGTTCTGAAAGGGGACGTTTCAACTTTCGTGCCGAAGATTGTAAGCGATGCTCTGAAAAAAAAATTCAAGTACTGAAAAGACAAAATCATTAACCCCTCACTGCTTGTCATTGCGAGGTGAAACCGAAGCAATCTCATATCAAGGTTGAGATTGCCGCGCAAAAGACGCTCGCAATGACAAAAACCGTCAGTTCGGGGTAAAGGAGATAATGCAATGCCGAATCCAAAAAGAAGACATTCCAACAGCAGAACAGGGAAAAGAAGAAACAGCAACAAGAAAATCGGGAAGAGTTCATTGAGCGTTTGCTCCAACTGCGGAGCTTCAAAACTGCCTCATACCGTCTGTAACTCCTGCGGGTACTACAAGGGTGTACCGGTGCTGGAAGTAGGAAAAAAGAAAAAAGATGAAAAATGAGGAAATTATTATCGGACTTGACGGGATGGGCGGGGACAATGCCCCGTTTTCTGCGATAAAAGCCTGCCACATGTTCTCATCTTCGGATGGGATAGGAATTATTCTCATAGGGGATGAGAAAAAAATCAAGGGTAAAATTGACCTGGAAAAATATCCGTTCGTTGTTATTCAGGACTGTGAAAAATATATAAAGATGCACGACAAGGTCAACCTGAAACTACTTAAGGAAAGAGACAACAGCATGGTCAACACGATATCAGTTATGAAAGAAGGCAAGGCGCACTGTGCTTTGAGCGCGGGCAATACTGCGGCTTTTGTCTCATACAGCATATCAGAACTGGGGCTGATACCGGGTATTGAAAGGCCGGCTATTGCTCTCTCCATGCCGAGTTTGTCCGGGGATACGACAATTTTCCTGGATGCGGGGGCGAACGTAAAGGCGAAGCCGTCACACCTTCTCCAGTCTGCATATATGGGATCTCTGTATGCCGAGGTTGTCTTTGGCATCAAGCAGTCGAGGGTCGCCCTCTTGAACATAGGGGAAGAAGAATCCAAGGGTGATGAATTGAGAAAGGCAGCATTTGAACTTATCAGCAGAAACAAGAGGATAAATTTTACCGGCAACATTGAAGGACAGGAGCTTTTCACCGGGAAGGCTGATGTGGTGCTCACGGACGGTTTCACGGGAAACGTCGTACTCAAGGTCACGGAAGGCGTTGCAAGATCTTTCAAGACAATCCTGACGAGAGAGATAAGGAAGAGCCTGACCGGAAAAATAGGAGCGCTTTTCCTGAAGGAAGCGCTCAAGAATTTTGCAAAGAAGGGTGATTATGCGGAGTACGGGGGAGGCCTGCTGCTGGGGGTAAACGGCACCGTGATAGTGAGCCACGGACGTTCCTCTCCCCGTGCCATCTACAGTGCGATAAAATTGGGGAAAAAGATTGTTGCCTCCGATTTCCTTTCCAAATTGAAGAATGACCTGGAGGCAATTGAATGGCAGGCGTGATAATTTCAGGCACCGGCTCTTTCCTGCCCGACCAGGTGGTGAATAATCGTGATTTTGAATTGATGGTTGACACGACGGACGAGTGGATTACCACAAGAACCGGTATCAAAGAGAGAAGAATATGCCCGAGAGGGATGGCATCTTCGGACATGGGAACGCAGGCTTGTCTGAATGCGTGTAAGGATGCCGGCATATCTCCGGCAGATATTGATTTCATCGTTTGTGCGACAGTAACGCCCGACATGTTTTTCCCGTCAACCGCATGTCTTATACAGAAGAAACTCGGAATCAAGAACATCCCCGTTTTTGACATGTCTGCGGCGTGTTCGGGATTTATCTATGCCCTGGAAGTGGCGAAAAACCTTATGCTGGGAGCAGGATATAGAACGGGTCTGGCGGTGGCGTCGGAATCCATGAGCCGGCTGACCGACTACACAGACAGGAGTATATGCGTCCTGCTCGGAGACGGTTCCGGAGCGGCGGTACTGAGACAATCCATGGAAGAAGGACTTCTCGGCACTTACCTTTCAGCCGACGGAAGCTATGATGATATGCTGAATGCACCCGCCGGGGGCTCCCGTAATCCGGCTTCCTTTGATACGGTGGAAAAAAGGATGCATTTCATGAAGATGGAGGGAGCAGCCCTTTTCAAGGTTGCCATACTCTCCATGAGCGAGGCGATAAACAAGCTGCTTGACAGGTTTAACCTGAAGAAAGAAGACATATCGCTTGTGATACCGCATCAGGCCAACCTGCGTATCATAAACGGGGTGGCGAAAAATCTCAATATGCCTGCCGAAAAATTCTACATAAATATTGAGAAGTACGGCAACATGTCGGCCGCCTGCATCCCCATAGCGCTGGATGAATCTTCAAAAAAAGGGTTGTTGAAAAAGGGAGAACTGGTAATGACGGTTGCTTTCGGCGGCGGGCTTACGTGGGGTGCAAACCTGATAAGATGGACAAAGAGTGAAAAATAAAATCGCGGCCCCTCACGACGAGGGCGTATCATAGGAGCGTTCGGGGTAAATGAAAAAATTCGCGGTGGTGTTCCCGGGGCAGGCTTCGCAGTACGTGGGCATGGGAAAGGATTTCATGGAGAATGTTCCCGGATGCGCGGACATAATGAGGGCTGGAGAGGAGATAACCGGACTGCCTCTGATGGAAAAAATAATAAACGGTCCGATGGAGGAACTTACAAGAACCCTCATCTGCCAGCCGGCCATTTTCGGCATAAGCATGATTTGCTGGCACGCATTCAGGGAGAAGGGACTCCTGCCGTGCAGTGCTGCGGGGCACAGCCTTGGGGAATACTCGGCGCTTGCGGCGTCAGGAGCCATGAGCGTTGAGGTGGGCTTTCATGCAGTAAGGGAAAGAGCGCGGATTATGGATGAAATATCGCGGAAGAGCGACGGCGGACTGCTCGCAGTGCTTGGTCTGGAGGTGCGGGAGGTTGAAAATCTGCTGAAGGAATTTCCGCAGATAGAGGTCTCAAATGTGAATTCACCCGCACAGGTGGTGGTCGGGGGCAGGAAAACGGAACTTGAGAAGTTCAACTCTTTCCTCAATGAACGCAAGCTCAAGGGGATCATGCTCAATGTGAGCGGCCCTTTCCACACGTCGCTTATGAAAGAAGCGTCAGGGATGCTTGAGAGCGAGATTACCGGAACAGGGTTCAAGGATCCCGAAATACCGGTATATCTCAATTACTCCGGCAGCAGAACCACCGACAGTGACGAGATAAGGAGAGGTCTCATACGGCAGATCTTTTCACGCGTAAGGTGGGTTGAGACGGTTGAGAATATGTATAGAGACGAGAAACCGGAAGCTTTTGTTGAGGTGGGACCCAAGAAGGTACTGAAGAAACTCATAGAAGCGATCGTACCGGGGATCCCTGTATTCAACGTAGAGGATAATGCATCTCTTGCAGATACCATGGCAATGCTGAAAGGAGACATCAATGTCTAAGGATAAGGTGGTTGTTATTACGGGAGCTTTCGGAGGCATAGGAAAGTCCCTGGCGCTGAAATTCGGAAGGCAGGGAGCAAACCTTGCCATGTGGGACGTTCTTATAGACGCGGAGTTTGAGAAGGAGCTCGGTGCCTCCGGCATAAATTTCATATCGTCAAAACTGGATATAACCGTGCCGCAAGACGTTGAAAAGAGTCTTGCAGCCGCTTTTGAAAAATGGGAGAGGATAGACGTCCTTGTGAACAATGCCGGCATTACGAGGGACGGTCTTATTCTTAAAATGAGCGAGAAGGACTGGGATGATGTTCTTAACGTTAACTTGAAAGGTGCCTTTATATGCAGTAAAATAGTCGGCAGAGCGATGTTCTCCAGAAAGTCGGGAAAGATTGTAAACATCGCTTCAATCATAGGACAGATAGGCAACATAGGACAGGCAAATTACTCGGCATCAAAGGGAGCGCTCATCTCTCTGACCAAGACCTGCGCCAAGGAATTTGCAAGGTTTGGGGTTAATGTTAATGCGGTCGCACCCGGGTACATAGTGACCAGGATGACGGAACAGCTTCCGGAAAAGGTCAAGGAGAAAATGCTGGAGATGATCCCCCTGCGCAGGTTCGGAAAACCGGATGAAGTTGCCGATCTGATTCTCTTCCTGTCTTCTGACGCCGCGGCTTACATAACCGGGCAGGTTTTCAGGGTAGACGGAGGGCTTGTTATCTGATAGAAATCTTCTAACAAAAAACGAGGAGGAAAGATGGAGAAAAGCGCGATATTGGAGCAGGTAAGGAATATCATATCGGAAAAACTCGGGGTCGGCATTGCCGAGGTTACGGAAAATGCCTCTTTTGTTGATGACCTTGGTGCCGATTCACTGGATACCGTTGAGCTGGTAATGGAGTTTGAGGAGAAATTCGGCATAGACATCCCGGACGAGGACGCTGAAAAGATAAGAAACGTTAAGGATGCCGTGGATTACATAGAGAAGAAAAAACAGACATGAAGAGAATAGTCGTTACCGGCATAGGGATGGTTACGCCTCTTGGCAACGACGTAAAGACGTCGTGGACGAACTTGAAAAACGGGTTGAGCGGTGTGGAACCCATAAAATCCTTTGACGTTTCGGCTTATCCCACCAGGATCGGGGCGGAAATAAAGGATTTTGTACTGGAGGGATTCAACCCCAAAGTCCTTCGCAGGATGGACAGGTTCGTCCAGTATGCCATGAAGGCAACCTTTGAGGCGGTTCAGGACAGCGGCATGGTTTTCTCCGAAGATGAAAAGGAGAAGGCGGGAGTTATCATAGGTGCCGGCATCGGCGGGCTGAAGGTCATAGAGGAACAGGAGGAGATATTGCTCAAGAGCGGCCCGTCGCGCGTTTCACCCTTTCTCATTCCAATGTTAATCCCGGACATGGCTGCGGGACAGGTGGCAATACAGTTCGGATTGAAGGGTGTGAATTTTGCCACGGTCAGCGCCTGCGCTTCCGGAGCACATGCGCTCGGAACAGCTCTGCACATGATGAGAAATGGTGTCAGCGACATACTTATAGCCGGTGGAACTGAATCCGCCATAACGCCTCTGGGGCTTGCGGGTTTCTGTTCCATGAAGGCGCTGTCCACGAGGAACGATGCGCCGGACAAGGCATCAAGGCCCTTTGACAGGGAGAGAGACGGTTTTGTCATGGGGGAGGGTGCGGGCATCGTGGTTCTTGAGACTCTTGAGCACGCTCTGAACAGAAACGCGCCGAAAATATACGCGGAATTCACAGGTGCCGGCATGAGCTGTGATGCTCACCACATAACCGCTCCTGATCCTGAAGGCAAGGGAGCTGCCCTGTCAATCAAATACGCCCTGGAAGATGCAGGCATAGAGAGCGGCAACGTAGACTATATTAATGCGCACGGTACGTCCACGCCTCTGAATGACAGGGGGGAAACGGTGGCGATAAAAAAGGTTTTCGGAGAAAGGGCATATCAGCTGTCCATCAGTTCTACAAAGTCAATGATAGGCCATCTGCTGGGGGCGTCCGGAGCCGTTGAGTTCATTGCCTCTCTTCTCACCATAAAAGAGGGGATCATACCGCCCACGGTCAACTACGAGTTTCCCGATGCGGAATGCGACCTTAACTATACACCCAATAAGGCAGTAGAGAAAGAAGTTAATGTGGCAATATCAAATTCGTTCGGTTTCGGCGGGCATAACATCACACTGGCTCTAAGAAAATATAAGGAATAAAAAGGGGAAATCAGTAATCCCTCACATCGAGGATTTATCAAAGCAGAGTTCGGGACAAGGGAGGAGCGATGGATTATTTTCTTACGGATGAGCAGAAAATGATAAAGGAGCTTGCCCGGAAGATAGCGGAAGAAAAAATATTGCCTGTCAGGGCGGAATACGACGAAAAAGAAGAGTTCCCGTGGGACGTGGTGAAAGTCCTCGCTCAATCCGACCTTTTCGGTGTCTATATACCCGAAGAATACGGAGGGATGGGATTCGGGGTTTTTGAGCTCTGCCTTGTGATAGAGGAGTTAAGCAGGGTGTGCGGAGGCATTTCCCTTGCATATGCGGGAACCGCTCTCGGGACTTTTCCAATCCTGCTTTTCGGTAACGAACAGCAGAAAAAGAAGTATCTCCCTTCCATTGCCAGCGGTGAAAAAATTGCGGCTTTCGGAGTTACCGAATCCGAGGCGGGAAGTGACATAACCACTCTGAACACAACGGCAAAGAAGGACGGAGGCTGCTACATCCTGAACGGAACCAAGCAGTGGATAACCAACGGCGGGGAAGCGGAGACATACGTGGTTGTCGCCGCAACCGACAGGACCAAGGGAGCCAGGGGGCTGACCGCTTTTATCGTTGAGAAAGGCATGGAGGGTTTCGGATTCGGTAAGAAGGAAAAGAAGCTGGGGATAAGGGCATCGGCAACCAGGGAACTGGTTTTTGAGAATTGCAGGATACCTGCAGAAAACGTACTTGCGAAAGAAGGGATGGGGTTTATCATAACGCTCAAGAATTTTGATGCCAGCAGACCCGGAGTTGCAACCCAGGCGCTCGGCATAGCACAGGGAGCATTTGAGGCGGCCCTGGAGTATTCGCACCAGAGGAAACAGTTCGGCCAGCCCATAAGTTCTTTTCAGGCAGTGCAGCACATGCTTGCAGATATGGCGGTGCAGATAGAGGCGGCAAGGGCGCTAATCTACCAGACTGCAAGGATGATAGATGCCGGGGCAAAGGATTTTTCGGCAAACTCGGCGATGTGCAAACTCTTTGCCTCCGACGTGGCTATGAAGGTTACCACCGATGCAATACAGGTATTCGGCGGGTACGGCTACATGAAGGAATACCCGGTTGAGAAGATGTTCAGGGATGCGAAGATAACCCAGATATACGAGGGCACCAACCAGATGCAGAGGAATTTCATAGCGCACGACCTGATCAAGAATCTTTCCAAGAAAAAATAAACAGGTGAACGAGAAATTGATTTATGAAGGCGCCGGCGGTAAAGAAAGAACAGACCGGTATTTGAGAGAGCATCTCAATATTTCCAGAGAGAGAATAAAAGAGTTTTTGAGAAGCGGAAGCATCCTTGTCAACGGTAAAACTGTTTCCCCGTCCCGTCTGCTCCAGTCTGGCGATGAAATAACGATAAAGGAAGCCTCCTCCATTCGTGATCCGCTTGTCAGGCCGGAATGCGGGCATATAGAAATAATATACGAAGATTCTGACATTATTGCGGTTAACAAACCGGCAGGAATCATCACCCACCCTACAACCAGGATTCTTACCGGTACTCTTGTAAATTTTCTTCTTTATCATACAACTCTTTCCTCTATAGGCATGCCGTACAGGCCCGGAGTGGTTCATCGTTTGGACAAGGAGACTTCGGGAGCGGTTGTTTTTGCAAAGAACGATTCCTCTCACAACTCCCTTGTCAGACAGTTCCAGAACCGGGAGGTTGAAAAGGAGTACATTGCTGTTGTCCAGGGGGATTTCAAACCCTTGAGATTACAGGTTGAATTCACCGTGTCTCCCGACAGGGATAACCGTACAAGAATGGAGGTGCATTACTTGAGGGGCAAGAAGGCTTTAACCGTAATAGAAGTCCTGAATCACGTTGACGGCTTGAGCGTGCTTAAGGTTAAACCCGTCACAGGCAGGACGCACCAGATAAGGATTACCCTGGCGCATCTCGGCTATCCCGTTATAGGAGATTTGAAATACGGAGTGGCATCTAACCTGATAGACAGGGTCGCCCTGCACTCGCGAAGGATAACACTCTCCCTGCCTTCCACCGGAGAAAAGATAACTTTTTCCGCTTCTCTGCCTGCCGATCTGTTGACACTTGTGCGGGAAAGATTATAATTATTGGATTGCGCGGGAATAACTCAGCGGTAGAGTGCGACCTTGCCAAGGTCGAAGTCGCGGGTTCGAATCCCGTTTCCCGCTCTCCTGTGAAGGAAAAAGTAATGTGCAGAGAAGATATGACTATTTTAGAAATTTAGTATGGTACGGGATTCGAATAGAGCGAAGTCAGAAATTGCGATGAGTAAGAGCAATTTCAGCGACTGGCCGACCCCGAGTGTTGTGGGAACGAGGGGCGCCGAATGCCGTTTCCCGCTCTATTTTAAGATATAATCTGGGGTGTTTTGAGGACAAGAACCCGCTCTGGGCTTGACATGTTGTTTCTTTTGTCGTAACATATACATCTTTACACTTCGCTGCTGTGGCTCAGAGGTAGAGCACGTCCTTGGTAAGGACGGGGTCATGGGTTCGATTCCCATCAGCAGCTTATATTTAACAAACGGGGGGAAATAAAATGGCTAAGGAGAAATTTGTAAGGAACAAGCCGCACGTAAACATAGGGACGATCGGGCACGTAGATCACGGTAAGACGACGCTGACCAGTGCGATAACGATGGTGCTGGGA
>Ga0116202_10000397_pt1 | contig 23961 bp, 23 predicted proteins | sample LakKivw325mmetaG_FD_94479 | JGI IMG/M metagenome (GOLD analysis project Ga0116202, IMG submission 94479) | Anoxic lake water microbial communities from Lake Kivu, Rwanda to study Microbial Dark Matter (Phase II) - Lake Kivu water 325m metaG | ecosystem: Environmental > Aquatic > Freshwater >... | reverse complement strand
GAAGAGAAAAGCCGCTCAAAGGATTTGACTGTCAGAAGAGCAAGCGAACCGAAATATGAAAGATACGTCAGGAAAGTGCTTCCTGTTTTCTCTATGAAGTTTCTCATATGGCTATTCCTGTTCCCTTGCGCTGTAATTCTCAAACCTCATATATTCTTTAAGGAACGTCAGGTTCAGCGTTCCCGTGGGGCCGTTTCTCTGTTTTGCTATGATGATGTCTGCAACGTTGTTGCTTTCGTCCCGCCTGTAGAAATCTTCCCGGTAAAGGAGAAGCACCAGGTCCGCATCCTGTTCAAGCGAACCGCTTTCCCTCAAGTCCGAGAGTTGGGGTTCTTTACCTTCTCTCTGTTCTGTGGCCCTGCTTAGTTGCGAGATGGCTATGACCGGAACTTTAAGTTCCTTTGCAAGCGCCTTCATGGATGCGGAGATTTCACTTATCTCCTGCTGGCGGTTTTCCGCACGCCCCCGGCCTCTCATAAGCTGCAGGTAGTCTATTACTATCAGCTGGATGTTCTCGCTTGCCTTCAGCCTTCTGGCCCTTGCGCGCAGCTCAAAGATGTTCAGGGAAGGGGTATCATCTATGAATATGGGGGTCTCCTCAAGACGTCCGGCTGAAAGCAGCAGCTTGCCCATGTCCTCGTCTGTAAGCATCCCCTGCCGGAGTTTCATAAGGTTAATTTTTGCCTCGCAGCACAGCATCCTCTGCACCAGCTGTTCCTTGCTCATCTCAAGGCTGAATATGAGTATGGGAAATTTTGTTACGCCGGTGTTCAGGTTAAGCGCCACGTTGCAGGCGAACGAGGTCTTTCCCATGGACGGCCTGGAGGCTATGATGATGAACTCTGAAGGATGGAAACCCGTGGTCCGATTGTCAAGGTCTCTATACCCCGTCGGCAGTCCGGTAACGAGACCTCTTTTTTCGTGTATCTCTTCTATGAGCTCAATGCTCTCTTTCACCAGGTCCTTGAGTGGGTACACGTCCCTCTTGGTTTTATGCTGGCTGATGTCAAAGATCAGGGATTCGGCTTCGTCCAGGAAGGAATCAACCTCTTCGGGTTCGGAAGACGCTTCGGAGATGATTCTGGTGGCATTTTCAATGATGGTTCGCAGGAGGTACTTGTCGCGAACGATTTTTATATACTCGTCCACGTTGGCGGCGGTGGGCATAAGCTCCACGAGCTCGGTAATGTATTCAATGCCGCCGACATCGTCAAGCATGTCCTGCTGTTTTAACTGGTTGGTTACCGTGATAAGATCGCACTTTTCGTTTTTCTCAAACAGTCCGCACAGGCAGGAAAATATTTTCTTGTGGGTTTCGCTGTAGAAGAGTTCTTCTTTGACGGACTCAAAAACCTGCACTTTCGCATCTTCGCTTATCAGCATACAGCCGAGGACTGCTTTTTCTGCTTCCAGACTTTGAGGAGGGATCTTGTTAAGCAATACCGTTTTTTTCTTGTTTCCGGGCATTTTATTTCTCGCTTACAACCCATATCTTTACTTCTCCGGATACCTCTTCGCACAACCTGACGGGGATCTTGTATATCCCAAGTTTCTTTATCGGCTGCTCAATGATAATCTGGTGCTTGTCCACCTCAACCGACAGCTGCTGTTTTATTGCCGCCGCTATGTCCTCGTTCGTGACCGCCCCGAACAGTTTGTCATCCTGCCCTGCCTTGGAGTTTATGGTGACGGAGGCGTCTTTCAGAGCGTTCCTTATTTCTCTGGCCTGCGCCACTATCTTCTGCTTCTTCTTTTCAAGAGATTTTTCCTGGTTCTTCATCTGCTGTATGTTCTGCGGAGTTGCTTCTATCGCTATTCCCTTGGGTATGAGATAGTTGCGGGCGAATCCCGTACGGACTTCCTTTATCTCCTCTCTTTTTCCTTTACCCTGCAGGTCCTGGATGAATATCACTTTCATTGAAATAGTCTCCTATACTTTAATATACGGCAGGAGTCCGAGGTACCGCGCCTGTTTCAATGCCTTTGCCAGCATCCTCTGATGCCGCGCGCATGTTCCGGTAATTCTCGGTGACAGAATTTTCCCTCTGCCGCTGGTAAACCTCTTTATTCTTCCTGTATCCTTATAATCAATCTCGTCTGTATCTGTCTTGCAGAACTGACAGAACTTAACCCTTATCCTGGTTGACGTCTTCATCTTCCTCCCTTGTCCCGAACTCATCCCCTTTATCTTTTTCATTGTGAGGGATTTTGATTTTCTTCTTCGACCTCTTCTCTTGCTTGTTCAGTATGTGTGCTTGCTGTCGGTTTATCCAGAAACTGGAAATCTTCCACTACTACCTCCATCGTTGACCGTTTTTCCTTCTCCTGGGTTTCCCATTTCCTGAACTGCAGGCGTCCCTCAACGAATATCAGCCCGCCTTTCTTCATGTATTCGGCGCAGACTTCGGCTCTCTTCCCCCACACGATAAGGTTCACAAAGCACGTATCTTCCTTCCTGCCTTCCTTTGTAGGAAAATCCCTGTTTACCGCGAGTCCGAAATTGGCAACCGCCTGGCCTCCCTGCGTATAGCGGAGTTCCGGGTCTCTTGTAAGTCTTCCTATGAGAAAGACCTTGTTCAAATTAGGTCCTGGCATCGTTTTTCCTCCTTGCTTCCTATTCTTCTCTGCCCTTCTTTTTTGCCGGGTAGGATTCCGGTTTCTCGCTCTTGCCCTCTTCCGGCAGTCTCTTTCTCTGCAAAAACAGGTATCTCAAGATGTTTTCCCTGCGCCTGAAGGACTGCTCAATGTGCGGAAGCATCTCCGGAGATGCCTTGAAATAAAACAGGTGATAGACCGCATCCGTTTTCTTTTTTATGGGATAAGCAAGGCGTTTGGTCCCCCAGAATTCCTTTTTTGCTATCCTGGCTCCGTTTTTTGTTATGTTTTCCTCAATTAAAGCGACTTCCTTCGCTGTCTCCTCTTTGGGCAGATCCGCTTTTAAAAGGAAACAACCTTCATATTGTTTTTCCATTATTATGGCTCTCCTCTGCTGTTGTTTTGAACTGCAAGGTAATTATTATATACGTTTGACAAAAAAAGTCAAATGCCGGTTTTGTGCGATTATACTTGTGCCTGTAACGGCCAAATTGTATAATCCATTTCTGTATGCAAATGAAGACAAAGGGCTATCTGTGCGGCATTCTTGCATCGGCTACCTGGGGAACGGTCTTTTTTGTCGGACGCATCGTGATGTCCGGCGGCACCGTCAATCCACTGGTTCTCGCATTCTGGAGGTGCTTCTTTGCCTCCCTCTTCCTGTTGTTTATCCTCGGACGCAGGGTGACTAAAGTTGTTCCGGCGATCAAGGAGAGCCGGGTGTCATTTCTCTTTCTCTCTCTTACCGGAATATTCCTGATGAACGTGTTGATCCTTACCTCGCTGATGCATACCACAGCTACTTCGTCCAGCATACTCATGAACGCCAATCCCGTTTTCATTCTTGTTCTGGCTGCAATTTTTCTGAAGGAAAAGGTTACGTCCTGTAAGATTCTCGCAGTTCTGCTGGGATTTGCGGGATGCGTGATGGTCATAAACGGGACAACAGACGGACCGGCATCAGTTGGCGGCAATCTTCTTCTGGGAAATTTCCTTGCAATGGGCGCAGCACTATGCTGGGCATTGTATACCGTGGCAGGCGGGAATCCAACAAGAAAATACGGTGCGGTTCTTACGACATTCATAACGCTGACGGCCGGGATGTTCCTTTTGATGGCCGTAATGCTGGCAGGCAGGATAAACTTCTGGAATGTAAACCCGTCGGTCATCCTTGCGGGAGCCTATCTTGGAATAGGGCCTACAGGCATCGGCTTTACCCTCTGGTATAATGCCTTGAAATACATTGAGGCGGGGGAGCTGGGGATATTTCAGTACCTTGCATCGGTGGTAACCGCTGTTCTTGCCGTTGCCTTCCTGAAGGAATCCCTGACTATTCCAATGGTTGCGGGGATGGTCCTCATCTTCCTTTCCGTGTACCTGCCCGGATTCCGGTCGGCTGCCGTTTAAATTTATCCAGTCCCATCGTTATCGTTTGTCAGCCGTAGTTCTGTCTCCAGTAGTCGTCAAGTTTCCTGTGGATATCGCGTATCAGGTACCTGTCTTTTTTCCTCCAGTGCATTCCGCAATATCCGAACAGGAGGCGTTTGTTGTCCCTGTAAAGGTCAAAGTCTCTTTTTATGAATTCAAACTCCCGGTTTTCCGGCAGTTCCTGCCCGATGTGAAGCAGGATATCCTTTCCTTCTATCAGAGACAGCGCTTCATCCACTGAAATGGCTCCCGCGGCGGTCTTTTCAATATACCCTGCTTCGGTCTCTGCTACGGGGAGATTTTCCAGCGTGACGCGGAAGACGTGCGGTCCGCTGCACGGATGTATATGGAGAGGTCCGAATGCCTCGGCTATCCGCCTGTCATGCGGCAGGATGAATCTGCGATAGAAATCCGGGGAAACCAGGTTCACCGAGCATTCGCAGACGGTGACATGGCTGGCCTGGGGTGTCAATCTCTCCTTCCCCATATGTGCAACCAGTTTTTTCCGCGCCTCAATCCAGAAATCCGTTACACGTTCCATAAGCCTGAAGAATTTATCTTCGTTTTCATACGGAGCCGTCATGGCGTCAATACCCACAAGGCTATGGAATATATTGAACGGACCCTGCATGTCAGGCAGGCCGATCTTGAAAGTGTCAGGGGTGACCGTCTTGATATGGGCAATTCGTTCGTGTATTTTTCCCAGCAGTCCGGCGGTCGCCGGGTCAGGCGGGTTTTCTCCGAGAAGTGCGTCAATACTCTTGTTGTAGGCGGGGCAGTCGCACGTTTCGGGATTCAGGGGGATGCCAAAGCAGGTGGCAAGAGTTCCGGGTCCTTTCCCGAGCCCGAAAGCGGGCGACACCGGATTGAGGAGTTTCAGGGGTGCGAGCATCGCTATTATCTCGCGCGCCAGGGATTCTTCTTCCGGTTCCGGGATGCTGATATCAGGCAGCTCATATTCGTCCTGCGGAACATCTTTATCGTCAGGCGATGCGAGATGCGCAATTGAACATCCGGAATACGTGCGCTTCTCTCCTGCAAGGGCGGCCCTGCAGGTCCCAAATGCGTCCAGTTCAGGATGCGCGTCAAAAGTCTCCCTGAAAAACTCACAGGCCTCCTTCAGCGAACAGATTTTTCTCATTTTGTTCCTTTCGTGTTTTACTTGCCGGACAATTGTATCATTCCTTTCTGTCACGATGTGTTAAATGTAATGCCGGAGTATTTTTCGTTGAATTTTCCAAGAGCATCCGTAAGCGAAAGAACGTTTTCACAGGTGGGCTGCAATCCATCCGGTGTAATCAGGAGACAGAAGGGCGTATGAATCAGTCTCTCCGGGATAAAATCTTCCAGTGTTTCAAAAATCTGTTCATCTGTCCTGTCAACCCAGAGTTGGGTGTTAAGACGGCCAATTATGGTGAAATCCTGACTGAATTTCTCACGCACGGTCATATAGTATGTATCCCCTAACGGCGGCGGCGTAACCGACTGTATGCCGTCCATCCCTGTTTCCTTGAAACAATCCAGGAGTGCATTTAGAGCTCCGCACATGTGGACTATGAATCGCTTGCCATTGTTGTGGGCAAGTGCGGTATAGTCACCGATATGGGGAAGACTGTACCGGCGGTAATACGAAGGGGATATTATTCTTGATGAGGTGTTTTCTCCCAGATAGATGACCGTTGCATTATGGCAGAGGCCAAGACCAATCTCAAGCGCCTCAAGATTCTTCTCGTGCATTGTTGCCATAAGGGATTCCATTTCATCCCGGGCATCGGCAAGGAAGTAGTAGAAATTCTCCACGCCGGTGTCAAACTGAAGGAGTTCCTGGACGGGAGACCATTTGAAATTTATCAACCAGCATTTCCCGGCATCTTCAGGCGTGAAATCCGACCTGGCACCAAAAACCAGGTTTTTCTGTATGTAATTCCACAGGGGAATATCATCCAGCGTTTTTACAGGATACTCGGTCATGTGGTTCATATGACGTCTGGCTGTAACATTCCCGCCGGGAGTCTCCCACACAAAAAGATCCGTGTTGCCTTCACGGGATTTTGAAAATTTCAGGTTGGCATAGTCTATCTTATACCACTGTCCTTGACGGCTGGCAAAAGGCTTATCCGGATCGTCGCGATTATCGGATATATTCAGTATCTTACGCCCGTTCACCATCCTGAAATCTTTCGGCGCAGGGGGGTTGAACGTAGTAAATCCACACAGGTCCCAGTAGAGCAAATGGGGCGGCCTGCCTTCAAGAACTTCCCGGGATAGGTCTCTTGGAGTCCCCTTTTTTTGTTCCATGTCACTTGGAGATGATGTCGCGGATGATGGGCAGGAGTTTCTGTATGTTGTAGGGTTTTGTGACGTAGAAATCCGCTCCGAAGTCATATCCTTTCACCTTGTCAGCATCCTCGCTCTTGCCGGTTACCATTATGACCGGAATTTTCCTGCTTTTGAAACCGGCTTTTATTCTCCTCAAGACTTCCCATCCGTCCATCAGAGGCATGACAACGTCAAGTATCACGAGGTCAGGTTTTTCTTCCTTGAACAGCTTAAGTCCTTCTTCCCCGTTCTCCGCGCCGAAAACGATGTATCCCGACGATTTTAATGCAAGGGAGAGCATCATGCGCGCATCAGACTCATCCTCAATCACAAGAATTCTTTTCAGCTGGTTTCCCATTATTGCGATATTATACCGGAAATCAGGTTTCCGGGCAAGAAAAAAACTTGAAGGGGGCCGATAAAAATGTTATTATAGTAAAGAGAGAAAAAATGGATAACCGGAGGGAAGAGTCGAATTATCGTCATTATATGGATATTTCCCGCTTCTCTCCGGCTCCGGAGCAAATCCTCGGAAGGGACAAGGAGGTGCGGAGATGAAGGCACGGGCAGAGCAGATTGTCAAACTGGTAGGTGAGACGATAGGCGGTTACACGATAGAGGAAAAGATATGGCAGGGAGCGACTTCCACCGTTTACCGGGGGTCATCGGCAGGAGGAAGGGGCAGATGGGGACAGACGGTGGCGATAAAAGTTCTCCATCCTTACAGGGATAATCCACTGCAGATCAGACAATTTATAAAAGAGGCAAAGATACAGGGGAAGATTATCCATGAAAATATAGTCCGGGTTTACGGAATGGGTAGAAAAGACGGTTATCTCGCGATTTTCATGGAGTACGTGTACGGAAGCAGTCTGAGGATAGCGTCACAGACGACTGAAATAAAAACGGACTGGCTTCTCAAGTTTTTCTCCCGGTTTGCGGCAGCCCTGGATTACCTCCATTCAATAGGGATAGTGCACAACGACATAAAACCCGAAAACATAATAATAGGGAAAGTCAACGGGTCGTTCAAGCTGACCGACTTCGGATTTGCGGAGAAGTTGAGCAGGTGGTCCAGAAAGAGCGAGTACACGGGCGGCACGGAAAAGTACATGGCCCCCGAAAGAGCAAGAGGCGTGACGGACTTGAGGAGCGACATATATTCGTACGGCATCCTGCTGGACGAGTTCCTGAATGACCGCATCGGGAATGAGCTCATCTATTCCATAATCGTCAGGGCAACCCAGAGAGAGCCCTTCAAAAGGTACAGTTCCATGTCGGACGTAAAGGATGATATTGACCGCCTGTACATTGAATATAATTCGTAATGAAAATAGGGATAATCTCCGATATCCACGGGAATCTTGAGGCCGCAGATCCGGCAATAACCTTCCTGAAAGACAGAACAGATTTTCTTGTTTGTCTCGGCGATACCGTCGGTTACGGACCCGATCCGGAAGAATGTGTCAGGAGAGTCTCGGAAGAATCAATCCTCGTTTTAAAGGGTAACCACGAAGAAGGAATTATCACCGGGGACCTCGTGAAATTCAAGGAGATTGCGAGAGTTTCGCTTGAATGGACGAAAACCAGGCTGTCTGCAGATATGCTTGCCAAGATTGGCAGCCTGCCCGAGAAAGAGGTCAAAGAGGATATTGTTTTTGTACATGCTTCGGTTTCCTCTCCCCTTTTTAAGTACGTCATGCGCAAAGAAGACGCCGGGGAGGAACTCCGGCTGATGGCTCAAGGCATCTGTTTCTCCGGGCACACGCACATACCCGGGGGGTTCAGGATGGATATGAACCTTGGCAAGGTGGATGTTATCTGTCCGGATTTCAGCGGGAAGATGAGTACGGAGATCAAGGATGATTTCAGATACTTCATCAATGTGGGCAGCGTGGGACAGCCGAGAGACGGTTTTCCTTTCGCCTGCGTCTCGGTATACGATACCGCAAAGAAAAACTTCGCTCTTGACAGAATAGAGTACCCGGTGGAAGTTACAAGGAAAAAGATAATTGAGAGGGGATTGCCTTCCGTTCTTGCCCGCCGTATAGTTCAGGGTATATAGTGTCCCAGCCAGACAGCTTTCTTCAGACGGGACACTTGACCGCCCCGGCGAGGCGTCCTGCGTTCGGCTTCTCTCGTCGCTCTCCTAAACAACAGGAACCGTGCCCGCTCCTCAAACAGACGCCCGCTTCAGAAACTGTCTGGCAGGGACTTCTGCCTTTGCGCCTCAATTTTTGCAGGTCTGTTGTTTGAATTTTATAATCGCAAGGGGGTGTGGTATTATTAGGGCATGGGTAAGAAGATAATGGACGGGAAAGAAATCAGGGAAATCCTCAAGAAGGCGGCGATGACCATTGAGAAGGAAATGGGATTATCCGACACCGTCATCATAGGCATCAGGAGGAGAGGAGCGGTTCTTGCGGACAGGCTTAAAGAGGCTTTTTCAAGGAAGGACGTGCCTGTCGGATACCTTGACATAACCCTGTACCGGGACGACTTCAGCAAGATAGGCGCGCATCCCGTGGTTTCCGAAACCGATGTCCTTTTCAACATAGATGACAAAAACATTCTTCTGGTTGATGATGTGCTTTTTACCGGCAGGACGATAAGAGCCGCCCTTGATGCGCTCGTTGACCTGGGCAGGCCCGCGGTCGTCAGGCTGTTTGTGCTTGTTGACAGGGGGCACAGGGAATTGCCTGTCAGTGCCGATTTTTCGGGAAAGCAGGTTAAGACCTTGATGAACGAGATGGTGGAGGTAAAATTGAAGGAGATAGACGGCAGGGACGAGGTCCTTGTAGAAAAGAAATGAAATGGCAAAGGAAAGACCTGATAGGTCTTGAAGAACTTACGAAACAGGAGATAGAGACAATACTTGATACTGCGGTTACCTTCAAGGAGGTAAGTACCAGGCAGGTCAAGAAGGTTCCGCCCCTGCGCGGCAAGACTGTCGTCAACCTGTTTTTTGAACCGAGCACCCGTACGAAAACTTCCTTTGAGCTCGCGGCAAAGCGCCTTTCGGCCGACGTGTTGAGTTTTGAGGTATCCACCTCAAGCATATCCAAGGGCGAGACCATCATAGATACCGCGCAGAATATTGAAGCGATGAAGGTGGATTGTTTCATCGTGAGACATTCTGTTGCGGGCGCCCCCGAACTTATAAGCAAGAATGTTTCTTCCGCGGTTATAAATGCCGGCGACGGATGCCATGAGCATCCCACGCAGGCGCTGCTGGACCTGTTCACCGTCAAAGAAAACCTGGGAAGGATAGACGGCATAAAAATCTCAATCATAGGAGACATACTCCACAGCAGGGTTGCAAGGTCAAATGTCTGGGGATTCTCCAAACTCGGCGCTGACGTATGTCTTTGCGGCCCTCCGTCAATAGTGCCGCCCGAGGTGGAGAAGATGGGGGCAAGGGTTACCTATGACCTCGGAGAAGCATTAAGAGACGCGGACGTGGTTTACCTGCTCCGGCTGCAGAAAGAGAGACAGAAAGAGAACTTTCTTTCATCTCTGAAAGAGTACAGCGCTTTCTACGGGATAGACGAAGACAAGTATAAGAAGATAAAAGACGGCGCGCTTATCATGCATCCCGGTCCGATGAACAGGGGCGTTGAAATAAAATCCGGGATCGCTGAAAAACAGAATGCCCACATACTTGAGCAGGTCACAAACGGTATCGCCGTAAGAATGGCCGTGCTGTATCTCACAGTGGGAGCGGGAAGCAGAAAATGAGTGTAAATGTTGTGGAGGGGATTGACTATGAAAGAGAATTGAATCCCCGGCAATTGGAGATAGTCAGGGAAACGGAAGGTCCCTGCCTCGTTCTCGCGGGAGCAGGTTCAGGAAAAACCCGGGTGCTGGTTTACAGGGTCTGCCGCCTCCTTGAGGATGGTGTTCCTCCGTCGTCCATACTCCTTGTCACGTTCACGAATAAGGCGGCCCGGGAAATGATTTCAAGGGTTGAAAAGCTCCTCGGTTCTTATCCCGGGGGACTCTGGGCCGGAACGTTCCATCACATCGGCAACAAACTCCTTAGAATCTACGGGAGCGTGCTGGGGATTGAGCCGAATTATACCATCCTTGACGAGGAAGACAGCATATCCATGCTGAAGGAAATCGCAGGGAAGTATCCCGAAGAGGAAGAACTGCCTGCGCCCGCAGGCATAAGGAAAGTTCTTAGCCTGTCCGCCAACACCCTTGAGACTATAAAAGACATCGTCAACACGAGGTTCCCGAAGCAATCCAATCTTATCCCGCGTTTTGAGGCGATAAACACTGAATACCAGAAAAGGAAAAGAAAGTTGAATCTCGTGGATTACGATGACCTCCTTCTTTTCTGGTACAGCCTGTTGAAGAACGAAACCGCCGGCGCAAAGATATCCGAAAGATTCAAGTACGTTCTGGTTGACGAGTATCACGATACCAACAGGCTTCAGTCCATGATTCTTTATCTCGCGGCAAAGGCACACAAAAACATAACGGTCGTGGGGGACGATGCCCAGAGCATATATTCTTTCCGGGGAGCCACGGTAAATAACATTATGGAATTCCCCAGGATGTATCCTGCCGCAAGGACATTTTACCTGGATGTGAATTACCGTTCCACTCCGCAGATACTTGAATTTGCCAACACCAGCATCGCCCATAACCGGGTGAGGTTTCCCAAGAACCTGAAGAGCGCCAGGCGCAGCGGCATAAAGCCGGTGCTCGTAAGATGTTACAGCCCCGGGGATGAAGCCGCCTTTGTCTCCCAGCGGGTGGTACAGCTTATCAACTCCGGGATTTCTCCTTCGGAAATCGGCATCCTTTTCCGCTCCAGGTACCAGTCTGCGGAACTTGAAATGCAGCTGAACCGGCTCAAGATACCGTACATAGTAAGGGGCGGATTGAGATTCTTTGAGCAGGCGCACATAAAAGACGTCATTGCATACTTCAGGACAGTTGAAAACTTCAACGATGAAATCGCCTGGAAACGGGTTCTGACCTTGACGGAGGGCGTGGGGATTAAGACTGCGGAGCAGTTGCTCGGTTACCTGGCCGGCGCGGGAAGTTTCACGGAATTCTGTGACAGGATAAAGTCGGCAAACCTGAATGCCAGGGGGATGAAGAATCTCAAGACGGTAATGGATATGCTGGGGGAACTGAAGAAAATCAGGGATATTTCTTCCGGTATAGACCTTATTATGAATACGACGTATACAAGGTATCTGGAGAAGAAATACAGGGATGACGCTGAACGCTTTGAGGACATAAAGATGCTGAAAGGGATAGCTTCCGTGTACACCGACCTTTCCGAGTTCATATCCGAATCTTCCCTTCAGGAGCATTCAAAAGGGGAAAATCCGGGTATTGCTTTTCCCGTGACGCTTTCAACCATTCACCAGGCAAAAGGCCTGGAGTGGAAAATAGTCTTCATAATAGGGGTTTCCGCCAACCATTTCCCGCATCCGTCTTCCGCGCTGGATATACTGGCGCTGGAGGAGGAGCGAAGGATTTTCTACGTGGGTTTGACAAGGGCGAAAGAAGATGTATATATAACCTATTACATCAGAGATTTCTACAGGACGTTTACCAGCAACAGGAAATCTATTTTCCTTGAGGAGGTTCCGCATTATCTCTTTGAGGAATGGCATTTCTCGTAACGGCTTGATTCCATCCGCGAACTCAAGCCGTTATGGTGGAGTTTCAAATTTATGATAGAGGAGAAGGGATGAAAGAGTTCTGGCATCTGTTCGTTGAGGAAGTTGCGGTTGGGCTGGGAACGAACCTGTCTGACGGCCTTTCGGAAGCGGAAGCGGAGAGCAGGCGCGAGGAGTTCGGTCCCAACCTGCTCAAAGAGAAGAAGGGCCGCGCGCCTTTGACTATATTCTTTGAACAATTCCGGGATTTTATCATATGGGTGCTTATCGGCGCAGCATTGGTCTCCGGGGTTCTCAAGGAGTGGGTTGATGCCCTGGTCATTATAGCGATTGTCGTGTTGAATGCCGTTCTTGGCTTTATCCAGGAATTCCGGGCGGAGAAATCCCTGGCCGCCCTGAAGAAACTTTCTTCTCCGACTTCCAGGGTCATAAGGAACAGACAGCACGGCATCATTTCTTCCTCTGAACTTGTGCCGGGAGATGTTGTTGAGTTGGAATCAGGCGACCATGTCCCGGCAGATTGCCGCCTGGTATGGCACACCTCAAATTTCAGCGTTCAGGAGGCGAGCCTTACCGGTGAATCCAATCCGGTTCTGAAGACCGGTATCGCCCTGGAAGAAAAAGACATCCCGCTGTCGGACAGGGCAAACATGGTTTACATGGGAACGTCCGTGGTTGCGGGAAAGGCGAAGGTCGTTGTCATTGACACCGGCATGAAGACTGAACTGGGAAAGATTGCCGGCATGATTCAGGAGATAAAACACGAATCCACCCCGCTTCAGAGGAAGCTGGAAGAATTCAGCAGGTTTATAGTGCGTTTCTGCTTTTTTCTCGTGGGACTGGTTTTCCTTCTTGAATGGCTGCGCGGGGGCAGGATGATGGATGTTTTCCTGACTGCCGTGAGTCTTGCCGTTGCCGCGATTCCCGAGGGTCTGCCTGCGGTGGTTACAGTCGTGCTTGCCTTGAGCGTACAGCGCATGATAAAGCGCAACGCCCTCATAAGGAAACTTCCTTCGGTTGAAACACTGGGTTGCGCCACTGTCATTTGTTCGGATAAGACCGGGACCCTGACAAAGAACGAAATGACGGTGCAGAAGCTTTTCGCGTCAGGCCTGGTTTTCAGCGTGACCGGTGTCGGATATGAGCCTGAAGGAGGATTCCTCTCGGACGGCAGGCAGGTTGACCCGGACGGAAACCCGCAGCTGCAGAGTCTTCTGCAGGCGGCGGTCCTGTGCAACGGCGCACAGCTGGTCAGGGGAGGGGCGGGATACAGCATAGTCGGCGATCCCACGGAGGCGGCGCTCCTGACGGCGGCCGCAAAAGCCGGCATCTGGAAGGAACCGGAGGAGGCCAGGTTTGTTTTTGTGGACGAGATTCCCTTTGATTCGGAACGCAAGAAGATGACAGTGATACGAAGGAGCGGGGAACGGATTATCGCGTTTACAAAAGGTGCCCCGGAAGGATTGCTGGAGGATTGCAGGTTTGTTGAAAATAACGGAGCGGTAAGGCCGATAAGCGCAGGAGACAGGCAGAGAATACTTGACGCCAACGATGAGTTTGCCGGCGAGGCGATGCGCGTGCTGGCGGTTGCCTGTCATGACATGGGACCGTCATCGGGCAGTTACAAGACAGAGCTGGCTGAAAAAGACCTCACGTTCCTCGGGTTGATTGCCATGATAGATCCCCCGAGAGCGGAGGTGAAGGAGGCCGTCGCAAAATGCAGACAGGCAGGCATCAAGACCGTGATGATCACGGGGGATCACAAGAATACCGCCGCAGCAATTGCCCGTGAGCTGGGATTTTACCGGGAAGGCTCGCTTGCTTTCAGCGGCGAGGAACTGGACGCGTTAAGCGAGGAAGCTCTGCTGGACAGGGTGGAACAGATTTCCGTCTATGCGCGTGTTTCTTCCGAGCACAAGTTGAAGGTCGTCAGGGCCTGGCGCAGGAACGGCGAGATCGTTGCGATGACCGGCGACGGGGTTAACGATGCGCCGGCCGTGAAAGAGGCGGATATCGGCGTGGCCATGGGAATCGCGGGTACGGATGTCACCAAGGAAGTGTCTGACATGGTAATAACCGATGACAATTTCACATCAATCGTCTCCGCAATTGAAGAGGGAAGGGGTATCTACGACAACATAAAGAAGTTCGTGCATTATCTCCTGTCGTGCAACACCGGCGAAATACTTGTAATGTTTACAGCAGCGCTTACAGGTCTTCCGGTTCCGCTGCTGCCCATACACATACTATGGATCAATCTTGTAACCGACGGGCTGCCGGCCCTTGCCCTTGGCGTAGAGCCGATTGAGTCAAATGTCATGTACCGGCTTCCCCGGAAAACGAATGAACCGGTTGTCACCGGGAAGAGAGCTTTTCTGATGCTGGCACAGGGGGTCTTTATCGCCGCTTGCAGCCTGCTCGCATTTATTCTGGTTCTTTTTGTGGAAGAAGGCGGGATAGGGCGTGCGAGGACGGCGGCTTTCATCGTGCTTGCCTGTTCGCAGCTGTTCCACTCCTTTAATTGCCGCAGCATGACAAAGTCTATCTTTGAGCTCGGGATATTCAGCAACAACAAGCTGGTGCTTGCAGCCCTTGTGTCTTTCCTGCTGCAGGTTGCAGTAGCATACTTCCCCTTTGGCCAGAGGATATTCAGGACTGAAGCCCTGGGAGGATTTGACTGGCTGATGGTTCTCGTAATATCTTCTTTCCCACTCTGGGCAATGGAGATTTGCAAGATATTTATCAGGAAAAGAGGAATTGATATCGGGTGACCTGAAAATTTTGTGAAAACTGTGTTTCCGTTTACAATATCAGCGGTATCCGGCAGTCATAGCGCAAAGAACAACAGGAGAAAAAAACAATGGTGAAGATAGGACGGGCGATTTTGAGCGTTTCGGACAAGACAGGGATCGTTGAACTGGCGCGGTTCCTGGAAAAGAACAACGTGGAGATTCTCTCCACCGGCGGGACGTCAAGAACGTTGAAGGAAAACGGAATAAAGGTCAAGGACGTATCCGAATTCACAGGATTTCCCGAGATACTTGACGGCAGGGTGAAGACCCTGCATCCCAGGATTTACGGCGGCATCCTTGCCATCCGCGACAACAAGGAACATCAGAAACAGATGAAGGAGAATAACCTCGTGCCCGTTGATCTCATAGTATGCAATCTCTATCCCTTTGAGCAGACCCTGAAAAAAGGCGCGCCGCACGACGAGATAATTGAAAACATAGACATAGGCGGACCAACCATGATCAGGGCTGCCTCAAAGAACTACAAGCATGTCTGCGTCCTTGTAAGAGTCGGCCTGTACGAAGAATTTACCAAGGAGATGGAAAACAACAGCGGGAGCGTCAGCGAGGAATTCTCGTTCCGCTGCGCAATGGAAGTGTTCAGGCACACGACAGGATACGATTTTGCCATTGCAAACTATTTCGCCGGCAGGATTGAGAAGCAGGGCGTACTGCCCTCCGAGTTGGACCTGCGGCTGGCGAAGGTGCAGGATTTGAGGTACGGTGAGAACCCGCACCAGGCGGCTGCATGGTACAGGTTCGCGGACAGGCATTTTGCCAGGGAGCAGTTCCAGGGCAAGGAACTTTCCTTCAACAACCTGCTTGACATGGAATCCACCCATACTCTTGTAAACCAGTTTTCTTCACCCGCATGTGTGATTACCAAGCATACCAATCCCTGTGGAGTTGCGGTTGATAACGACCTTTTCAGCGCGTACGAAAAAGCGCTTGAAACTGATCCCTTGAGTGCGTTCGGGGGAATTGCCGGCTTCAACCGGAAGGTGGACAGGAAGCTTGCGGAGAAGATGGTGGAAAGATTTTACGAGGTGATCATCGCTCCCGATTACGACGAAGATGCCCTTGCGGTTTTCAGGAAGAAAGAGAATCTGCGTATTATCAAGAGTCCCGATTCGCCCGTGCCGGGATATGACTTCAAGACCCTGAACGACGGCCTGCTTGTCCAGACACGCGATGAAAAAGATTACGAGAAGATGGAGACGGTTACATATAAGAAACCGGACGCGAAGGAGACGGCTGCGCTCAAGTTCGGCTGGACGGTATGCAAGTTCGTCAAGTCAAATACCATAGTGATTGCAACCGAAGGCCAGACCGTGGGGATCGGGGCAGGACAGATGTCAAGGTTTGATTCCGCGAGGGTCGCGGTGATGAAGATGAAGGACAATTTCAGCAGAAAAATCACCCCTATGGTTGTTGCGTCCGACGCGTTCTTCCCTTTCCCTGACAGCATAGACGTGTTGAGGGAAGCAGGGGTGAGTGCGATAATACAGCCCGGAGGTGCGATGAGGGACAAGGATGTCATTGCCGCCTGCAACAAATACGGCATTGCGATGGTCCTCACGGGAATGCGCCACTTCCGCCATTGAGATACGTATGGAAGACATACGGGCAAGAGTACTTATCTATTCAATAGTTGGAGTCATAGCCGGCGTATATTTCTTCTTCAAGGGGTTCCGAAATCTGTGGGAGAAACGGCTGATAGAAAACATCCCTACCTCAAAAGTCCGTTCCATTGCGATGGGGCTGGTGGAACTGCAGGGAACCGCGATTCCCGAACTGCTGCTCACCGGTCCCTATACAAAGACTCCCTGCGTATTCTATCATATCATAATAGAACGTCTCGTCAGGCACAGGAATTCAAGCAACTGGGTAAAGGAATTTGATATCAAGACCGAGATCCCGTTTTTCATCCACGACGAGACCGGCAGTGTCGTCATTGACCCCAGGGGCGCCGATACCGACCTGCCCTTGAGGTATACCAGCATTGAAGGTAACATGAGATATAAAGAGTATAACATCATGGAGAAGGAACCCATTTACGTGCTGGGCACTGCCAGGAGAACGGAGAGCCTTGATGAGAAAATCCACAGGGAGGTTGAGGAAAGAATAAGGGAAATCACCGGGAATCCCGAGGAGAAACAGAAGCTTGATACCAACAGGGATATGTGGATAGACGAGAGTGAATGGGAGACGGCAAGGAAGAAGCTGCAGGAGGAAGTGACGGAAGAATTCAGCAAGGCAGGTGAGGAATTCACGAAATCCGAACATTCTGTCCCTGACAGCCTTGAAAACGTTGTCATCGGCAAGGGTGAACTGGACGAGCATTTTCTGCTGTCCAACAAGAGTGAAAGCGAGATGATTGAGCAGTGCAGATACAGGGCGTTTTTCTTCACGATCGGCGGCGCTTTGCTTACATTGATATGCCTGAAAATAGTTCTTTCATACAGATTCTGAAAAGGAGGAACCATGGGAGGAATCGTTGTGATTGTGTTTCTGCTTTTTGTGGTGGTCGGGCTCTTTCTCTATTTCGTCAGCATCTACAACAGCCTTGTGCGGTTGAGCAGGGACATAGAAAAGAACTGGTCCAACATAGACGTCCTGCTGAAACAGCGCCATGACGAAATAAACAAGCTTGTAAAGGTGTGTGAAGGCTATATGAAATACGAGAGGGAGACCCTGGAAAAGATTACCAGCCTCCGTACCGCTTATCTGACTGCCGGGACCGTTCAAGAGAAAGAGAAGATAGACGGGGCTATCACCGGTGCCCTTAAAACCATATTTGCGGTCGCTGAAAACTACCCGGATCTGAAGGCGAACAACAATTTTATCCAGCTGCAGACAAGAATCAGCGAACTGGAGAATAACATTGCGGACAGAAGGGAACTTTACAACGACAGCGTGAACATATACAACATAAGGATACATCAGATACCGGACATGGTGGTGGCTGGGATGCTCGGGTACAGGGACAAGCCGCTTTTTGCGGTCCCGGAAGAAGAAAGGAAGGACGTTGACATAAAATTTGACTTCCCCAAATAGGTGAATGGAGATATTTGACGTTATCGTTATCGGGGGAGGCCCCGCGGGGTGTATGGCTGCCATAAAGGCGGGTGAGCGCGGGAAAAACGTTCTTCTGTTGGAAAAGAACCCGGATATCGGTAAAAAGCTTTACCTCACAGGCAACAGGCGGGGCAACATAACCAACCTTGAAGATATTAATGATTTCCTGACAAAATACAGAAACGGCAGTTTCCTGAGAAACGGATTTGCCCGCTTTTTTAACGCCGACCTTGTTGAGTTTTTCGAGAACAACGGCCTCCCTTTGAAGGTTGAACGTGGTAACAGGGTATATCCTGAAAGTGACAATGCCGGCGATATAGTCCGGTTCCTCATAAAACTTTTGAAAAGACACAGGGTGAACGTGAGCACCTGTAAACCGGTGACCGGAGTCGTTTCCATGAAAGGTTTTTTTGAGGTGACTGCGGGGCGGAATAAATTCCCGGGCAGAAAGGTTGTTATTGCCTGCGGCGGAAAGAGTTTTCCAGGGACAGGTTCGGACGGCAGCGGTTATCTTCTTGCAAAGAAAGCAGGGCACAAGATTGAAAAACCGGTTCCCGCCCTCTGCGGCATAGAGATCGACGGAAAGGGGATTACGGACACATGGAGCGGTATAGTCCTGAAAAACGTCAGGATTGCCGCATTCCTCAACGGGAGAAAAACAGATGAAGAGTTCGGGGAGGTGTTGTTCACCCGTTACGGGTTGAGCGGCCCTGCCGTACTGAACCTTGGCGGCGCGGTCTCCGAGATCCTCGGCAGCGGCGAAGTGAAGGTCTCAATCAACCTTAAGCCTGCACTCTCCGGGGAAAAGCTTGATGCGCGCCTTTGCAGGGAACTGCTTGAAAATTCAAACATGCAGCTGAAGAACATGTTCAGAAATCTCATGCCGGAGGGACTCATAACCGGGTTTCTAAAATATGCGGGGATAGACGGCGGGAAGAGAGCGAACCAGGTAACGAAAGAGGAAAGAGTGAAAATCCGGCAGGCGCTCGCAAACCTTGTTTTCAGGGTGAAAACTACAAGACCTTTTACAGACAGTATGGTGACGCGCGGCGGGGTGTGTGTGAAGGAGATAAATCCCAAAACGATGGAATCAAGAATTGTGCCCGGACTCTTTTTTGCCGGCGAGGTTATAGACGTTGACGGCAAATCGGGTGGTTATAATCTTCAGGCGGCCTTCACTACCGGTTGGCTCGCAGGCATGTCTATTTAGAGAAATTTTTCAGGTAGTATTTTTCGCCGCGATAGTCAATCTCTTTTATCTTTTTCTCTCCAAGCATCAGTTTAATCATCTCCCATGAGCCGCCGGCTTTCTTCAGCAGATCCTCAACCTGTTGCCTGCTCATGGGATGCACTGAAACGATATTCAGGATGTCATTTTCAACGTTTCCGGTGAATCCGAATTCGCCTCCCCCGCCTCCTCCGGTCATCAGTTCAACGGGCAGGCCGGATTCAGAGAAGATCTGGTATGCCCTGTTTATTTTTTCTTCGTCCGGCGGCAGTACCCATTTTTCCGCCGGGGGTCTCGTGGCTATCCCGATGAAAGCGACGGCAGGCCTTATGCCAGACAGAAACTCCGCGGTCTTCCGCACCTCCGGCTCCGTGTCGTTCAGGTCTCTTACCAGCAGTGTTTCCGTCAGCAGTCTTCCCTTGAATACGGACGCAAATTTCCTGATGCCTTCAAGAACAATGTCAAAATCAAGATCCGGATGCGGGTTGTTGATTCTTCGCCACACGTCCTTGCTGCCCGCGGTGTCAACCTTGATTGAGACAAGGTCGGCCCGGCTTAAGTCCTGTCTTACGTCTTCCTTCCACAGCAGGGATGCGTTGGTGATAACTGCGACCTTTATTCCGCTCAACTTCTTCAGCGCGTCTATTTCTTTCCCGAGATTGATGTCAAGCGCCGGTTCTCCGTCGGGCACAAAAGAAATATAGTCAATTTTCTCGCTGTTTTTTTTCAACGCGGCAAGCGTGGAGCGGACTTCGCCGGTTATTCTCTCAACGGGATAGAACGCCTGCCTTTCAATTGAGAAGTTTCTCGTTTTTCCCACCTGGCAGTACACACAGGAGTAACTGCATATTTTAGGCGGGATATTGTTGACCCCGAGGCTCTGCCCCAGCCGCCTTGAAGGCACCGGTCCGAAGACTATCTTGTTTGCCATTTATTTATCACAACCATTCACAGTTTTAATACAAACGCAACCTATTGCTCCCCTCACCCCTTCCCTCTCCCCCCAGGGGAGAGGATTAAAGTGAGGGGGTTATGTCAAGTTATTTCTTCGCTTATATCAGTTCGCGGGGTTTGCAGGAACGATTACAAAATGATGAATCTTCGGTTGAGCGGCATCTTTTATTGCTTTGTCCGCTTCAATGACCTGCTTTGATAATTCGTCCAGAGCTGTATTCGTGTCTCCCCCCGGTTGCAGCGAGGAGATTCTTCTTGATTCCGCCCGCCACTGACCGACAATCTGCTCTTTTTTTGACACAAGCGCAAGGATCTGCCTGCACTGGTCTGCAACCGGTCCCTTTTCCAGCAGTCCCATGTTCCATCCTTTGCCAAGCTCATCCGAACTGACCGTGGCGATTTTCATGCCGTCCATGCTCACGTCGTAGTTCCCGGTCTTCAGGTTTTTTACTGTCAGGACCCACCGGCTCAAATCTTCAAGCGAGGGCAGGATTACCGATACGGCCTGGCAGCCGTCCGGAACAGGCATGGGAAGCGATTCGTCAAGCCTGTCAAACGAAATCCCGTTGTTCTCCTGCTTGAGGTTTGTCACCCGGCATTTTACCTCTTCGGTCACGCCGGTCGCACTGCCGGAGCAGTTTATTGCGGCCTTGCTAACAAGCCCGGGTGCATTCAGTGCCTTAAGAAGAACCGCGCACATCGTCACCTGCCCTGCCGGCCCCGGATGAATTGAATCCCCTGTCAGGTTGACGCCGCGTTTTTCCATTCCGCTTTTTTTCCATTCCTCAAGCCATTGTGCAAGAATCTGCTTCCCCGGCATGGCCGCGTTTGCTGAAGCCGCCCTCACGCTGTCCGAGAACCTGAACAGGTTTTCTACAGCATTATTCTGCCCCCATACGTCAAGGAGAGCATGAAACTGGTCGGCATAGGGGATATTCTGTTTTGCGGCAAATTCAACAAGTGCGGTTGAGTATTTGTCTATGGTGAGATTCCTCCCTTTAAGGTTCGCGGTTGTCGTTCCGTCGTTCACCGGGCTTGACGAGAAGATTACCGGGCGTGCACCTGCCTTCCTGATGCGTTCAGCAAGATTACCCATGCCGGATATGTAGGCTGGCGTACTGTCAGGTCCTGCGCCGGAGTCGTTCATGCCCAGCTCCACGCTCACAACCGTGGGCTTCCACGCCTCAACATCCCAGTTGAAACGGGCAAGCAATTTCGGGATGGTATCTCCGCCAACGCCGGAATTCCGGAAGTGGAATGTCAATCCCGGGAAGCGCGCATAGCAGAAGGCTTCAAAGTAATTGGTATGCAGGTGCTGCGCGGTGATGGAATCTCCGGCCATTACCCATACGTCGCCGTCCTTGAGCGGAAAACCGTTCTGCTCTGCCCGGCAGTATGAAACGCTTGACAACAAAACAAGAGCCAGAGAAACCGTCAGGAGACCAACCGTGCATCTTGAAAATCTGATTTTTCTGACCAACCATGCCATTTTGTCCTCCCTTGTTTCCGGCAGATCTTTGCCGGACAGTAAAATTCTGCCGCGCTATTTTTTCTTAACGTCAAACCCCGTTACGAGTTGCTTCAATAACGGGAAAAGTTTTTCCGAGAAACGCATGTAACCAAGGTCGCTAAAGTGGGTACCGTCAACCGTCGCTTCTCCGTCGGTCCCGATCAGCCCGTTATCCTTTATGTAATGCAGATTCTTCAGTCCTTCCTTCACAAGTTTCCTGTAAACGGCATATTGAGCCCTGTTTGAGGATATGCACCTGTCCATCCTGTTTTTTTTCAGGAAAGCGTCACAGTAAAACATGGTATCAACAAGCACAACATGTGCACCCGGACGTGCCGCCCTCAATTTCCTGACCGCGGATTCCGCCCGCTCGTTGATCAGCTTCTCTTCCATGTTGGGTAAATTGTCCAGGATATAGACCGCAGGATCCAGTTCACAGAGCAGGTCAATGACTTCAGGGTCCATGCTGCCGTTGCCGGAAAATCCGAGGTTTATTACGGGATTGTCAAGCCGCCGTCCCAGTATTGCCGCATAGCACATGCCCGGTCTTGATGCGCATCCACCCTGTGTTATTGAAGTTCCGTAGAAAACAACGGGTTTCTTTGTCCTGACGGGAGATGCTCTCATTTCAAACTTGCCCGGTATCCCCAGTTCTATCCTGTGTACGGTGTTATACAAGGGCAGGTAGAGCATGTAGTCTCTTGATTTTTCCGGCAGGTCCGCAAACGGCTGCGTTTCATTGAACGCGCCGGAAGGTACGGCGGTCGCCAGCCATCTCCATTTGTTTTCATGTCTGACATAAAGGTCAAGGCCGCTGACGCCGGAGGCAGGCATGTGACCCATCGCGCTGAACCCGTCCCATCTAACGGATAAAGACGGACTGTTTGTAGAGAAATGGACGGTGATTCCGGAGGAGTGTTTGCTCAAGAGCCACACGGGGGTTCTTACAATTTCCCTGGCTTTCGCGGGAAGCCTGTCGTAAAAAGATTCGGTTTTCGCCCAGCCCTTGCCTTCAATGGTAAGTTTGCTTGCGTCATACCAGTAAAGATCCTTTCCCTGTTCCTTGATTGCGCTGTTCCTGTTCAAATTTTCCTCCCTTGGCTGTTTGATATCACTGGTATATTAAAGTATATCGTTATATTCCAGTCAAGTCCAGAAGGCATCTACGGGTTTTTGCGTTGGCAACGGAAATGTCATATAATTATGGGGCGCAAGATGAATCAAAAACCCTCACTATTGGGGTGTATAAAAGCAGAGCTCGGGGTAAACAGGGGCACTATGGAAAAGAAGTCCATGACATTTCAGGATATATGGAGGAGCCTGGAGAACTACTGGCTCAAGAAGGGATGCGTGCTGTGGCACGCGTATAACGTTGAGGTCGGCGCCGGTACCCTTAACCCGGCCACTTTCTTCGGGATACTCGGGGAAAAAGACTGGAATGTCGTTTACATGGAACCGTCGGTGAGACCCGCGGACGGCAGGTACGGCGACAATCCGGTGCGGCTGTACATGCACCATCAGATACAGGTGATAATGAAGCCGCCGCCCGACAGGATACAGGACATATACATTGACAGCCTTTCATCCATAGGCATAAATACGTCGGAACATGATATAAGGTTCATAGAAGATAACTGGGAGGCCCCCACGCTCGGTGCGTGGGGAGTCGGATGGGAGGTGTGGCTGGACGGCCTGGAGATTACGCAGTTCACGTACATGCAGCAGGCGGGAGGGATTGACCTTTCTCCGCCTTCGGTGGAGATAACGTACGGGCTGGACAGGATAGCCAATTTCGTACAGCAGAAGAGGAGTGTTTATGACCTGCAGTGGAATGCAGGCGTTACGTACGGGGAGATGCAGAAGGACAGGGAAAAGGACTATTCCATCTACGGGTTTGACAAGGCGGACACTTCTCTGCTTTTTGAATTCTTTGACAGGTTTGAAAAAGAAGCCGGGAGGGTTCTTGGCGAGGGAGTTCTGTATCCTGCTTATGACTATGTGCTGAAACTCTCGCATGTCTTCAACCTTCTTGACGCGAGGAAAGCGATAAGCGTGAGTGAAAGAGTGCGGTATATCGGCAGGGTGAGGAAACTCGCCCGTATCTGCGCCGAGCTTTATTTAAAACGGAAAAACGGTATAATATAGGGAATCAGTTATAGAAAAACAGTGATTAGTGTTTAGTGGTTAGCAACTTTTTTTACTGACCACTTATCACTGATTTTGACGCCGGGATGGTGGAATTGGCAGACACGTACGTTTGAGGGGCGTATGGCGTAAGCCGTGGGGGTTCAAATCCCCCTCCCGGCATTGCAAGCATCTATGAAAGGGGATTTGAAGAGAGCGAAGTCAGAGATTGCGATGAGTAAGAGCAATCTCAGCGAATGGCCTACCCGAGCCGCATTGGGAGGCGAG
>Ga0116202_10000396_pt1 | contig 23985 bp, 20 predicted proteins | sample LakKivw325mmetaG_FD_94479 | JGI IMG/M metagenome (GOLD analysis project Ga0116202, IMG submission 94479) | Anoxic lake water microbial communities from Lake Kivu, Rwanda to study Microbial Dark Matter (Phase II) - Lake Kivu water 325m metaG | ecosystem: Environmental > Aquatic > Freshwater >... | reverse complement strand
TGGCGCCATACCCGTAGATGCGCTGGTTGTAGTTGGCGAGGACGGTGTACCCGCGCGACTCCGCAAAGAGCCGCATGCCGTGCATCCCATCCCGCTTCGGTGTCGGGTCATCCTCAGCGCCGTAGTAGTCGTAGAGAGCTGCATTGTTGGTGTAGTAGTAGAAGGTCGTGGAGCCGTCCGTGTTGTTCCAGTTGTGGAACTGGTTCGTGCCCATGAAGTCGGCGGTGCAGTCCACGTAGCCGTGCTCGCTCCAGTTGCCGTAGTACGGGTCCGTGGAACTCCCGTACGAGGAGTAGTAGTCGTCAACGTGCCCGCGCGTGGCGAGGCCATCGTGGCCCTGGTGCGTCGAGCTGAGCGGCGATTCTCCGCCGCCCCAGGTGGAGTTCGTGAGCGGACAGACGCCGCCGTTGGCCGGGCCGTCGTACATGTTGGCAAAGCCATGACGGTCGTAGTAGCCGAAGAGCATCGCGGCGGAGGTGGCGGAGCAGCCATAGCACCAGTCGAAGGCAGGAACCCCGCCCAGCAGCACGCCCGCCGCCGACGTCCGCTCGACGATGGGTGTTGCAGGGATATCCTCGGGGTCGGGCGGCGGCGACGGGAACACGACGCCGACGATGACGTTTCCGTCATCGAGCTCTACCACGCCGACGACGTACTCGCCGTAGTCAGGCGCGGGCTCGTCCGCGCTCAGGGCCGTCGCCTGGAGGGGCACGAGGAGCAGCAGCAGAGCCATCGCGGCCACAACTCGAGCAGGGCCGGCGAGTCGGGTGAGAGAGCGTCCGCAGGGTCTGTGCGACATGCGCTGGCGTCCGGAGGCCGCCCCAAGGCAGCCTCCTGGCATTGTACTGCATCGCACGCGAGCGGCCACAATGCGGTCTGGCCGACCACGTATCGCACGAGTCAGCCACAGACGGACCATCGTATCGGGCGACCATGGTCCCGCACTACACACCGCCACCCTGCTGGCCGTAGGCCGGCCGATTTTGCGTCCGCGAGCTAATCGCGTACGATATGCGCCTGCAACGGACTCCAACCGTTCCGCCGGCTCGAAGGGGAGCGGCAGGCCGGCCGAGGTCGGAGCTGAACGCAGGCAAATGGCACGGCCGGACACCACCACAAGGGTGGCTGCCGGCCTGTTTGTTTCCGCGCCGCCGGGAGACGGGACATGTTGAAGAGATGTGACATCGGACCGAGGCAGATAGTGCTTGACGTGGAGAAGCAACTCTGCGTGGACAAGCGCGAGTTGCTTCTGAGCGATGTCTTCGCCCGGGTGGTGGCGTCCTACTGCGACCATCTGCGCGCCAGGGGCTCACCGCTGATTGACGTGGTGGCCGGCATGCAGGGAACGGACGGAGGCTGGCACGACCTGGTGCGGCTGCTCCAGGTGCTGGCGGACACGCCGCTCGACGAGGCCGCCCGCCGCGCGCCGCGCTGGGCCGCGCTCGCGCAGACAGGCCGCCGCCACGAACTGCATGCCTTCGTCGAAGGGTTGTACGACTACTGGCGCTCGTTCGACCGCTACGTCGTGCTGCATTCCGAGCCGGGGCCGAGCGGCTTCGACCAGCGGCCGTACCGCTCATTCAACCTCACGGTGGAGAACCTCACCCACATCATCCGCGCCCTCTACCGGGACACGTGCGAGAACATCACCGGGGACCACCCGCGCATCTACCGCCAGGTGGAGGCCGGCTGCAACGTGGCGCTCATCGCGCTGCGGCAAGAAGGCGGCCTGCCCGAGCCGTACCGGCGGCTGCTCGGCGAGATTCCCCTCGTGAGGCAGGTATGGATGGCGCCCCCGCTCATCATCGACCCTCCGTACAACAAGCGGACCGGCGAGTTCGAGCGCGTCGCGGAGAACCCGCTTGAGGGCATGGCGCTCGACCCGTCCGAGTGGCTCTGCTTCCCCGCGCGCGTCGGACCGGTGGTGGTCTTCGTCTACTTCCACCGCAAGTTCATGGGGCTCGGCTGTGCACTCGCCAACCTGTTCGAGCTGGCGGACGACGTCCACATCCGCACGCAGCCGCAGGCCATCTACGTGTACGGTGCTCCTGCCTCGCACATGGCGAGGTACGGAGAGCTGCCGACGGTGTTCTACGACGACAGCGACAACGACCTGCTCGTCGGCGCCGTGCCGGACGAGGACCGCTTCGGCTACTTCGGCTACCTGAAGAAGATGGTGCTCACCCTGCACAACATCGCCATGATGCAGCGCGGCCGGATGCCGTTCCACGGCGCCATGACGCGCATCTCGCTCAGGGACGGGCGCGCCGCGAACATCCTCATAATGGGCGACACCGCCACGGGCAAGTCGGAGATGCTCGAGGCCTTCCGCATCCTCGGCGGCGAGCAGGTGCGCGGCCTGACGGTGGTGGCGGACGACATGGGTTCGCTCGAGGTCACGGACGAGGACCGCATCCTTGCCTACGGCACCGAGACCGGCGCGTTCATCCGGCTGGACGACCTGCAGCAGGGCTACGTCTTTGCCCAGGTGGACCGCGCCATCATCATGAGTCCGCAGAAGCCGAACGCCCGCGTCGTCGTACCGGTCACGACGCTCGAGTGCGTGCTGCGAGGGCACCCGGTCGATATCCTGCTCTACGCCAACAACTACGAGAATGTTGACGCGGAGCACCCGGTCATCGAGCGTTTCGCCACGGCGGTGGAGGCCCTCGCCGTCTTCCGGAACGGAGCGGCGATGGCGAAGGGAACCACCACGGCCAGCGGCCTGGTGCACAGCTACTTCGCCAACGTCTTCGGGCCGTCCCAGTACCGTGAGCTGCACGAGGCACTCGCCCGGCGCGTCTTCGACGCGGCCGTTACCGGCGGTGTCTACGTCGGACAGATGCGCACCAGGCTCGGCGTGAAAGGGATGGAGTCGGAGGGACCGCGCGAGGCGGCGAAGGCCCTCTTCGAGGTCATGACCGCTTCGACGGCCGCGCCACCGGCGACGGCGTGACGCTACCGGCCGGCCGCGTCGGGCGGCATCCTCGTCAGCAGGTCCGACCAGTCGCGCTTGAAGCTCAGCAGCGCGAGGTAGAGGCCGTAGTCAGGGAACGTCCGGTCGAGCAGGGTCAGATTCGCAACGGCGTCGTATTGCTCGTCCGCGCGCGGCTCAAGCCCCACGCATTGCATCAGCAGGTCGACGCGCTTCGACATCCATGCGCCGATGAACGTCGGAATGTCGAAATCCCTGAGCGACGCCACCACCGGGTCCGCGCCGAGAACCGGCTGCGTGATGACAAAGCGCGCCCCGGCATCGAGCTTCCGCTGCAGCCGCTCGCGCTCCCTCTCCGGGGGGTCGTACTGGTTGTAGGCGACGCCGCAGTTGAAGACACCCGGGAACTCCCGCCCGATGTAGCGCAGCAGCCCCACGGACGTTGCGGCCTTGTCGTCTGAGCTGATGTCTGACGGCTCCAGCCGCGGCAGGCGCGGCCCGCCGTCGCCAGTGATGACCAGCACATGCCGCAGACCGCAGTCCGCCGCCACGCGGAGAAAGCCATCGACCTCGCCCTTCTGATGAAACGTGTTCAGGTGCAGCAGCGTGCGCTCCGGGTCCATCGGCAGGCTGAGGAAGTCCATGACCTCGAGCGCGGTGAAGTGGATGTTGCCCATCGGGTTGTCGGGGATGGAGACGACGGCGCCCGCATCGAGGATGCGGCGGTAGCGCTCGCCAAAGGCCTCCAGCTTGGCCTCGAAGTCCTCGTCATCCTGCCTTGGTGTCAGCAACTCGATGAGGTAGGGAGTCCCGAACACGCTGCTCATTCGCCCTCCACGGTCTGGCCGGATACTCTACCCGAAACGTGACGTCTGAGGCAATGCAGCGCACCGGCAACGGAGGAGAGGGCGCAATCAGCCTTGGGCACGGCGTCCGACACCGAAGGAGATAGCGCCGCAAGGGCAGCGCGAGAGGCACTCGCCACAGCGGACGCACTCGCGCTGGTTCACCGTGAGGCACTTCTCCCCCGGCTCGATGGCGCCGTAGTCACAGGCCACCGTGTGACACAGCTTGCAGTTCGTGCACGAGCCGCCGAACCGCAGCTTGAAGAGGGAGAGCGGCTGCAGCAGCCCGAGGAACGCACCCAGCGGGCAGAGGTACTTGCAGAACGGGAAGCCGATGACGAGAGACACCGCCAGCAGCAGCACGAGGAAGAGGAGCGGCAGACCAGGGCGGAAGTCGAGGTTGAAAAGCACCTTGAAGGGGTCCACCTGCTGGAACACAGGCTGGCCCGTCAGGATGACCAGAAAGATCAGGGCGGCGAGCACGCCGTACTTCATCCAGCGGAGCACGTTGTGCTGCTCCCGCGGAACCTCCAACCACCTGTTCTTCTTGTTCGCTTCCTTGCGAAAGACGAAGAACTGCGTGGCGCCGAGAGGGCAGGCCCAGCCGCAGAAGACACGGCCGAAGAGGAGGGTGAATATGACGACGGCGACGAGCTGCACGTACACCGGCATGTGCGCTGCGATGTCGTTCACGTAGATGATGGAGTTCTGCAGCGAGCCGATGGGGCAGGGACAGCCACCGACGTAGAAGCCGAGGAAACCCACCGCAATGAGCATGGCAAACGGCCGCGCCCGGCGGTAGCCGCGTGCGAGTGCGAACGTGCCGCCCGCCATCAGGGCAAGCAGGACGATTATCTGCGGTTCCTTGAGCGTGTCCGCCAGCGCGCCGCCAAAGGCCGGACTGGTCGATGCCGAGGAGGGCGTCACGGTCATTCCTTCTCCCGCCGGCTGAGCAGGCGCAGTCGCAGCGGGAGTAGCTGGGCCGTTCTCTGCCGGTATCTCTTCTGCTTCCTCGATCGGAGGGAGCACCCCGGTCGCGGGCGTGATGGTGACCGTGGCAAGCGCCTGGCCGCCGCCCTTCGGACAGACACGCACGACCTCGACTGAGCCCGTGCCCTCCGCTTTGAGGCGGACCGTCAGGTCGTTCTCGTACGTCATGGAGTCGACCTGCTTCCAGCCCGATTCCGTGACCAGCTCCATGCCCGTCAGCCGTATCTGCGTATCACCGATTGGCACGGTGCAGTTGCGGTGGTCCAGGTGAACGGAGATGGTGAAGTCGAGCGTCTCTCCCACCTGACCGGATGCCTTCGACGGCTGGATGCCGATGTCGCATGCCAGCACCGGCACGGCGAGCACCAGTATGGCCGCCAGCGCGGCGAAAGAGGAGAGAGCAAGCCGCGCCGAAGCACGCCTGTTCAGCACACCGAAGAGCCTGATTCCGGCAATCCTCATATCGCTTCCACTCCACCTCTCACGTTGACGCGCCGAAGTGTAGCAGGCCTGCGTGAAGCTCCTGTGAAGAGACGTCCCGGTCTACCGCTTTGACCCGCAGCCGGTGCACTGCTATCCTAGCGAGCCGCACGGCTTCGACGGTGCGGCATCACCGTTGAAGGAGCACGAGATGGCAGGACTCGCCGAGATCAGGACTCTGACGGAGGAGCTTCGTCAATTCGTTGCCAGCAAGGAAGCCGACCTGTTCGGCATCGCCTCCGTCTCGAGCTTCGATACCGCCGGGGAGGAGGTGCATCCCCGCCGCTGGATGCCGGACGCGCAAGCGGTCATCGTCATCGGGCTGCAGGTGCCGAAGGCCATCGTCGAGCAGGTCGAGCGCAAGACGACGCCCTACCCGTACCTGCGCTTTGCCAGGCACCTGCTGAACGATGAGCTGGACATGCTCGCCAACGGCGTCTCACGGTTCCTGGCGCGGAAGGGATACGACTGCCTGCCGACGCCGGCGAACGACTGGCGCGACCCCCGCACGCTCAAGCCGATGGTGTCGCACGTGCTGACCGCGGTGGCCGCGGGGCTGGGAGAGGTCGGCTGGAACAACATGCTGCTCACGCCGCAGTTCGGCGTGCGACAGAAGCTCGTCACCGTCATCACGAACGCGCCGCTGGAGCCGGGACACGTGTACGACGGCGACCCCATCTGCGACCGGTGCATGCGCTGCGTGCAGGAGTGCGAGATGGGCGCCATCGCGCCGGAGCGGACGAGGAGCGTGGTCATCGAGGGCAAGACGTTCGAGTGGGGCGCGTTGAAGCGGCTCAAGTGCATCTGGGAGTGCGAGGGGTTCACGAGCAAGGGCACGTTCTCGGGAGGCGTCGGCCCGTACACGCGCGACGTGCCCTTCCCCGAGAAGACGCCGACGCCCGAGGAGATCGTCGAGTTGCAGGACATGAAGCCCCGGTGGGCGGAAGGATGCGCCGGCCGCTGCTATGCCGTCTGCAACCCCAGCATGGACCTGGCGAAGATACGCCGCTCTTAGCCGCTGCGCACGACCTCGTACCGGAGCCAGAGATTGTCGCCGTCGAGGCGCTCCATGTGCGTCAGCTTGAGCCCCGCGTAGCCGCCGGCCGCGGCGAGCGCCGGTGCGCGCACGAACGCACGCGAGGCATCGTCCCCCATGAGCACCGGCGCCACCAACAGGCTGACCTCGTCGACAAGCCCGAGACGGAGCAGCACGCCGTTGAGCGTTCCGCCGCTGTCGGCGCGTATCCGCTCGACTCCATAGCGGTCCCTCACTTCTGCGAGAGCGGTCTTCAGGTCGACCCGGTCGTCGCCGGCGACTATCCGGTCGACGCCTGACCGCTCCAGGTACGCCATGTGCTCCCTGGGCGTGGACGAAGTGCACAACGCCACGCCGGCCCTCCAGTACGGTTGAGCCAGTATCCAGCGCCACATGCGGATGCGCCCTCTGCTGTCCGGCACGACGAGCAGCGGACGGGCATCCCCGGGCACGGCTTCAGGTCCTGGAGTGTCATCGCCATCCGTGATGACGCCCTCGTGGGCCGCTCCCGTGAGCAACGTCTCGGCGCCGGCAAGCGTCGCCTGTTCGGCAAACGCTCCGATAAGGCCGTAGTACAGGCCCATGTCCACCATGCCCCATTCGAGCAGGCGACAATCGAGGCTGACGGCATTGTGCAGCGTGACACGTGGCAACATGATTGTGACCCCCCTCCCATCCCGGGCACGCCGGAGAGCATCACGCATGCCCGGGGACTGGACAATCATATCAGGGCCGGATGCGGTCCGGCAGGCACGTTTGTCGGGCGCCCACCCTATTTCGCCATGCTCCCCTTGCAGAAGAGCCGCATCTTGCAGGCGGCGCAGGCTCTCTTGCGGCCGGGCCCCGCGCTGTAGAAGCCGATGCCGAGGATGACGGCGAGCAGGACGAGGAGCGAGGTCGTCGCACCACGCGCCAGCAGCACCCCCAGCGCGCCCAAGGGAAGCAGCATCACCAGACCGTAGACGGCCGGGGCCAGGCGGATGCCTGCATTCTCGTTGAACTCCTCCGGCCTGCGACGGGAGAACATCACCGCCGCGAGCCGGCCCCAGCCCGCACCGCAACGTTTGCCGTAGTAGTAGCAGCGGGTGCAGACCAGCCGCCGCAGGACGACGTAGATCATCACCAGGCTGAACGCAAGGTAGAGGCCGCCAAGCACCGGGCTGATGAGCCAGCAGGCAATCGTACCTGCCCCGACGAGCACAGCCATGAGAAGGTTACACAGGACGGCGTCTCGAAGCGGGTAACGCTCCAAGCCCGCATCGTAGTACTGCACTGTCTTCGACATCCCACCACCTCCATCCTCCATGGTAGGACGTGGCCCTGCCTCCGGCAAGCGGTTGACTGCACCGGATGCCGGGGGAGCGCCGGAGCTATGGCTGCGACCGGTCCTGCGGCGACGCAGCCGCGCCTTCGAGCGCTGGCACCAGCGTGTTGGTCACGGTGGCGAAGAGACGCCCCTCCGCGTCGCGCACGTCGGTACGCACAACGATGGTGCGCCTGCCAACGTGCACGGGCACCGACTCGGCCACCAGCCTGCTCGTGGGGCGATTGCGGATGAAGTTGGCGCTGAGCTGCACCGTGAGAGGGAAGCGGGAGGGATCGAACTCGGACGCGGACGGCTGCAAGTGAAGGTTGGCAAGGGCGGTGGCGGCGCTGTCCGCCAGCGTCAGCACGACGCCGGCGTGGAACAGCCCGGTCACCTGCCGGAGGTCGTCACGGTACGGTATCGCCGCAACCACCAGTTCCTTGCTGGCCGACACGATGGTGAAGCCGACCAGCTCCAGCATCGTGCCTCGGAAGGCGTCCTGCCACCTCTGGAGAACCTCGGAGGGCACCGTCATGTGGCGGAGTATACACCGTCCCGGAACGGCTCCAGCCGCGGCGCAGTGAGAGAGACAGCAGAATCGGCAGCGGAGCGGTCCGTCACCGCTTGTCGCCATTGGCAAGCGGAAACTCGCCCGAGGCCATCAGACCCAGGACAACGTCCACGACCTCGGCATCGTAGCGGACGCCGCGCCCCGTCTTCAGCTCCTTTTCCACCTCCGCGAGGGACCGCGCCGGCCGGTAGGGGCGGTGCGAGCTCATGGCTTCCACAACGTCGCACACCGAGAGCACGCGGGCTTCGAAGGACACCTCTTCGCCTTTCAGGCCGTCGGGGTAGCCGCTGCCGTCGAGCCGCTCGTGGTGGTTCCGCGCCATCAGGTCCACGCGCCACGGCAGGCTCGTACCGGTGAGGATCTCGTAGCCGCGGATGGTGTGCGACTGCAGCACGAGCCACTCTTCTTCGCGCAGCGCACCCGGCTTGACAAGTATGCTGGCCGGGATGGATATCTTGCCGATGTCGTGCAGCAGCCCTCCGACATAGATGCCCTCGAGCCATGCGTCGTCCTTGCCAAGGACCTCGCCGACCCGGTGCGCCATCCGGGCAACGCTGCGCTGGTGCCCGGCGGTGTACGGATCGCTCGACTCCATCGCCCGGGCGACAGTCTCGACCAGGTCGATGAACGCATCCTCGAGCCGCTGCTGTGCGCTTTTCTGCTCGCTGATGTCACGGTACGAGGCGAGGACACCCAGCCCGGCGCCGCCGTATACGACGGGGGCGCCGATGATGGAGACCGGGACCAGCCCGCCGTCGGCTCTGCGCCGCACCGTGTCACCCAGCGCCACCATTCCACTGCCGCCAACCGCCTCGGTCATCGCCCGTGCCTCGGCCTTCTTCTGGGGCGGCACGATGAGGTCGTCGATGTGGCGCCCCTTCGCCGTCTCGATGGAGAAGCCGAAGAGCGTCACGAAGGTCTGGTTGCAGTCTACGACCAGGCCCTCCCGGTCGAGAAGGACGACCGCCTCCGGCGTCCCGTTGAAGAGCGACTTGAAGTACTCTCTCTGCCGGGCTGTCTCGTCCTTCGCCGCGTTCAGCGCGTCAACAGTCTGGCGCAACTGGGTCACCGTGTGCTCCAGCTCGCCCGTGCGCTTCTGCACTTCTCTCTCGAGGTAACGGCGGTACTTCTCCCTCTCCTCCTCGGTCCGGAACAGATCCTCGAAGCGGAGACTCTGCTCTCGTGCGGTCTGGAGTATCCCCTGCACTTCGGTGGACGTCTCGCCCAGCAGCTTGACGACGAGCATGTCCGCTCCAGCCACCGTGGCGGCGCCCGCCTCAAGGACTATCTCGCCGCCCTCGGCCGCCTCGGTCCACGGTCCGGACCAGAGCACGCGGCCTTCCCCCCGGCTCCAGTGCGCTTCGGCGTCCACCATGAAGTTGCCCAGAAAGGGCAACGAATCGTCGACGACGAGGTGCTGCGACTGGTCGTTCACGCCGAACACGGTCGTGAACCAGTGGGGCAGCGCCACCACCGGCTTGAACTCACGCGGGCCCGTCCTGGTGAGGATGACGGTGTCCAGCGCAGACAGCAACTGCTGCAGATGGCTCAACATGGCGCACTACTCCTGCGCCGCGCCATTATCGGGCTGCGCGGAGAGCATGTCGCGAACGAGGAGCATGAAGGCATCCTTTACCGAGGTTCCGTCTCTGGCGCTCGTCGTGATGACCCGCCACCCCTTCTGCTCGAGCGCTCGGATATCGCTGTCGAGCCCGGTCCACTGGTCCTTGAGGTCGCCCTTGTTGACCAGCAGCAGGAATGGAACCTCTCCGAGAGTCTCGCGCGCCTTCTTCTGCACCTCGAGAGCCGTGTCCAGCGACGTGCGACGGGTTCCATCGACCACCAGCAGGTAGCCCGATGCGCCGCGAAGATAGGACAGCCTGACCTTCTTGAACCCGTCCTCGCCGGCGAGGTCCCAGAGCACCAGCGTCACATCCCGGTCGTCCGCGCGGACGACCTGCTTGTCTATCTTCACCCCGATGGTCGTGAGGTACTTGTCCGAGAACACACCGTACACGAATCGCCTGACGAGAGACGTCTTCCCCACCGCGTAGCCGCCCAGCATGCAGAGCTTCTTGGATATCATACGGTTCAATCCTCTCAGTACCGTCCGCAAGCAAAGGATACCCGCAAGAGGCAGACTCGCGCATGTGCGTTCGATACGATATGAACAGTATCCCTGCGGCAGGACATCCGGCCGTCAGACGTGATCAAGAGACCCCCATCTAGTGCACGCGAGCACATATCAGACACGGGCGCAGAAGAGCATCGGCGCTGCAGAAGGGCTGGACGTCACCGGAGAAGGCCGTCAGCTCCGGACCGAACTCAAGCTCGACGCGCTCGAGCTGCCCCCTGAGGAGCACGTTCAACTCCGCCGGAGGGTGCCCCCGCGCCACCGCTGCGAGCACGGCGCGCGGTCCCTGCTCTATCCACACGCCGAGGTCACCGACGCGGAAGCTCTCAAGCGCGCCCTCTGTGCCACCGAAGGAGTCATGTACGAAGTCCTGAATTGCGGTGAGCATGCCGGAGACGACATCGGCATCCTGGACATCGACGCCTTCGGCGGACACGTGCCGAAGCGCCAGCCCGGTCTCGCGGTGCAGCAGGAAGAGTTGCTCGACCCGGTAGACAAGCGTGTGCAGCAGGACGACCTCGGCGAAAGGTTTGCCCGAACGGATGGCCTCGAGCCGCCACCTCACGTATCGCCATGAGAACATCAACTCGAGAGAGCGGTTGAGCGACTCGACCATCGACCGAAGCGCCTCCGCAATGGCCCTGCGGATGGCCGGGCCGATGACCGGGTAGAGGACGTCCACGAAGAAAGACGGGTTTGCCTGAACGGTTTCCCGCAGTGCGCGTTCAACGGCGGGCCGCAGAGCGACCGAGAGCCTGTCGCCGGGGCCGGTGTGCGTCGCGATGGCGTCGGCAAGCATGTCGCAGAACTGCTCGCCTATCCTCTCCGCCGCAAGCGACCGCGCATCGCGGTCGCGGCACACGAACGTCCCCGGGTCTTCCTGCGCGGACGGTCGCGCCTCTATCGGGACGCCGATGCCCGAGGGGAACGATGCCAGCGGTTCGACAGGGCCAGGAGTCGCCCGGTCCGACGTAGCGACGGTTTCCAGGTCGGGATGAATCTGGGTGGACACGGCGCGGAGTGGTACCGCCTCATTCGACGCTGTCCGCATCCGTCGCGTCCGCTGGAACCAGCGACCTGCTCCCATGACATCCTCAAACCCGACACGTATCGGGCAGGCAAGTATAGGCACTCGCGACTGGGCACGCAAGACGCGACCGGTGCACTGGACGCAGGCCACCGCGCTGCGCGCGGAGGGCTGAAGAGCGGGGGCACGGGGACGACAAGACAGGACGAAAAGATGTTGTGACGCGGATACAAGTTCGCCGTCGCAGAGGGTGGTACTGCCCTCGCGACGGCGACGGCGAGCGAGAGGAGGTGAGAGGATTATGGCCTGCAACTATTGTATCGCCCCCGCCCGGTCCTGTCAAAACGCCCGGCAACCGCCCTTTTACGTAGGTAAACACGGCTCTGCGCGCACCCGTTTCTGAACGTACGACTGGCCGTTCACGCAGGCCATAGTGTTACAATGTCCGGAAGTTCCACTCCGGCACACCGCCGCCGCCGGGCGCGTGCCGGAGCACTGCAGCGGGAGGCGCCGCGCGAACGGTGTCCGCCCGGAAGGAGACCCGACACGAACAGGAACCACTTGCTTCGACTCCCCGCGTTTCTGGGTTGCGTCATGCTGCTCTACGCAGTGGCGTCCGGCCTCAGCTGGCAGGGTCCCGCGACGGAGTCCGGCGGCATGAGCCAGCACGGCATCGCCGGCATCCTCGGCACCGCGCTCTGCGTCATTGGCGTCATCCTTCTCGCGCGGCGTCGCACGCCCTGACGAGGGGGTAAGCAGAGGCGTCACCGGGCCCGCTGCGCGTGGGCGCGGCGGCGTTGTCGAGGAACAGCAACGTGCGGAGACGCGAACAGCAGGATGCCCAGGAGGGACGCCCCTCCGGACGGACGCCGGCCGCGCGGTCGCGCCGGCCCTACTACGGCTGGCTCATCCTCGCGATAGGCTTCATCACGGTGGTAGGCGGTTACGTCTGCCGCAACACCTTCTCCGTCTTCTACCCGGCCATCGTCGATGAGTTCGGCTGGGGACGCGGCAACACCGCACTCATCTTCTCCATCAACGTTCTCACCTACGGTCTGTTCGCACCGTTCGCCGGCGGACTGGTCGACCGCTTCCGGCCCCGCTACGTCCTTGCAGCCGGGGCCGTCATCATGGGCCTGGGGGTCGCGCTCTGCAGCCTCGCAACCGAGAAATGGCAGTTCTACCTCCTCTACGGCGTGGTGGCCTCCATCGGCCTCAGCGTGGCCGGGTGGACGCCGGTCGTTGCCCTCGTCGGCAACTGGTTCATGAGGCGCAGGGCGCTTTCGATGGGAATCCTCGGCGCCGGGTTCGGCACGAGCCTCGTCTCGGCCTTCGCCGCCCAGTACCTCATCTCCAGCTTCGGTTGGCGCACCGCCTACGTCTTCGTCGGCGCCTTCGCCGCTGCCATCATTGCCCCTCTCGCACTGCTGTTCGTGCGCCGGCATCCGTCGGAGAAGGGGCTGTACCCGGACGGCATCTCCGCCGAGGAAAACCAACGCCTCGCTGTGGCGCGCGAGGGCGATGCGGGCCTTACGGTCTGGAACCGGACCGAGTGGACCCTGGGGCGCGCAGCCCACACGCACCAGTTCTGGCTTCTCTTCCTGACGGCGTTCCTCGTGATGGGCATCGTCGAGCAGATCGCCATCGCCCATCAGGTCTACTTCTACCGCGATGCGGGCTACGATGCGCTCACCGCTGCGGGCTTCTACAGCGTCTTCGGCGTCTGCTTCGTTCTCGGCAACCTCTCCGGCTCGATTTCCGACCGCATCGGCCGGGAGAGGTTCACCATCCCCGCCTGCCTTATTGCGGCGGCTGCTGCTTCGCTGCTGTTCTTCATGCATGACACGTCGCAACCGTGGCTGCCTCCGCTGTTCGCAGCCACATTCGGGCTCAGTCTCGGGTCGGTCCCCTGCGTCTACTACGCCGCCGTCGGCGACCTCTTCCACGGCAGGCACTACGGCCGCATCATCGGCATGATGGTGCTGGGCTTCGCGCTCGGCGGCACGCTGAGCCCGTGGCTCGCCGGGTACCTGTACGACACGTCCGGCTCCTACACCACCACGTTCGTTCTGCTCGTCGCGTCGATGCTCGCCACGGCGCTGCTCATGTGGCTCGTCGCCCCCAGGAAGCTGAACCCCGTGGGGCACAGCCGGTGACGGGACGACCGCAGTGTGCTTTACTTAGCAGGCTCCGGTGCAGCTGGAGCGTCCCGGAGTAGCCCTCGGAGCGGGGGCTGGACGCAATTCAGGCAAGGTACAGTGGCGAAGCGCGGATTCTTCTACGGCTGGGTCATCCTGGCAATCGGCTTTCTCACCATCGTGGGCGGGTACGTCTGCCGGACGACCTTCTCCGTCTTCTATCCGGCCATCGTGGATGAGTTCGGATGGACGCGCGGTAACACCGCGCTCATCTTCTCCATCAACGTGCTGGTGTACGGCACGGTCGCTCCCTTCGCCGGCGCGCTGGCCGACCGTTTCCGCCCGCGCTTCGTTCTTGCCGCCGGCGCCGTGCTTATGGGCATCGGCATGGCCTCCTGCAGCCTCGCCACCTCGCCCTGGCAGTTCTACCTGCTCTACGGCGTGGTCGCGGCTGTGGGATTGAGCGTGGCGGGATGGGCGCCGGTGTCCACGCTGCTGACCAACTGGTTTGCGCGCCGCCGCGCGCTCGCCTTCGGCGTGCTCGGAGCCGGGTTCGGCATCAGCCTCATCGCCTCGTACGCGGCCCAGTACGTCATCTCTTCCTTCGGCTGGCGCACAGCCTACGTAGCTATCGGGCTCTGCATCGCCGCTGTCATCGCCCCGCTGTGCATCTTCCTCGTGCGCCGCAGCCCGGCGGACAAGGGCCTGTTTCCGGACGGCATGACCTCCGAGGAGGCGGCGGCGGACCGTGCGCCGGCAGCCGCCAGAGAAGGCGCCGGAGCGTGGCGCAGCAGGAAGTGGACCTTGAGGGCCGCCATGCGCACGCGCCAGTTCTGGCTGCTGTTCCTGATGTGGCTCGTCTCGATGGGCATCGTCGAGCAACTCGCCATCTCTCACCAGGTGTACTTCTACCTGGATGCCGGCTACCAGCCGATGACGGCCGCCAGGTACTACAGCATCTTCGGCATCTGCTTTGCTTTCGGCAACGTGGCCGGCGCGCTATCCGACCGGATAGGGCGCGAACGGTTCTTCATCCCGGCCTGCCTTGCCGCGGCGGGCTTCGCCGCCCTCTACTTCTTCATGCACGATGCATCGACGCCGTGGCTGCCGACCGTCATCGCGGTTGGCTTCGGCTCGACCTTCGGCTCGCTCTGCTGCGTCTCCAACGCCACTCTGGCCGACCTCTTCGCCGGGCCGCACTACGGCAAGATAGCCGGCAGCATGATCCTCGGCTTCGCCACGGGTGGAACAATCAGCCCCTGGCTGGCGGGCCACCTGCACGACATCACCGGCAACTACACCGCCACCTTCGCCATCCTCGTTGGAGGGCTGCTCGTGACTGCCCTGCTCATGGGGCTCGTCGCGCCGCGGAAGCTCCACCCGGTCGCGCGGACGAAGTGACCGGGGCGTCGAAGCGCGCTATACTACAGCCCTGATTCGAGAGAACCTGTTGACGCCCCATACCGCCACGCCGGACAGGTCGAAACGCCCCATGACACCTTCCCGCAAGCTCTACTACGGCTACGTCATCCTCGCCATCTGCCTATGCACTATCGTGGCCGGCTACGTTTGCCGCAACACCTTCTCCGTCTTCTATCCAGCCATCGTCGACGAGTTCGGCTGGACGCGCGGCAACACGGCGCTCATCTACTCCATCAACGTGCTCGTCTACGGTCTGGTCGCTCCGTTCGCGGGCGGGCTGGCGGACCGTTTCCGTCCGCGCTACGTCCTGGCCACCGGCGCCGTGCTCACCGGCATCGGGATGACCCTGTGCAGTCTGGCCGCGGAGCGATGGCAGTTCTACCTGCTCTACGGCGTCCTCGCCGCGGTCGGCCTCAGCATTGCGGGCTGGGTGCCGGTCGCCACGCTGCTGACAAACTGGTTTGTGCGGCGCCGGGCGCTCGTGTTCGGCGTGCTTGGCGCCGGCTTCGGACTGAGCCTCACCTCCGCCTATGTGACGCAGTACGTCATCCTCGCCCTCGGGTGGCGCAATGCGTACCTCATCATCGGTCTGCTCGTGGCCGTGGTCATTCCACCAACGTGCATCCACTTTGTACGACGCACGCCGGCGGACAAGGGCCTTTTCCCGGACGGCATGTCGGCCGCCGAGGCCGAAGTGCGCCCGACCCATCCCGCCGACGGCCGGCCCGGTTCCAAGTTGCGCGCGAAGGACTGGACGCTGGGCGAGGCGCTGCGCACCCGTCAGTTCTGGCTGCTCTTCCTCATCTGGGTGTGCACGATGGGTCTGGTAGAGCAGACCGTCATCTCGCAGCAGGTGTACTTCTACCGCGACGCCGGCTACTCCCCGATGACCGCCGCCGTGTTCTACGGCACGTTCGGCATCTGCCTGGCCGCGGGGAATCTACTCGGCTCGTTCTCGGACCGCGTCGGCAGGGACCGTATCGCGCTGCCGGGCTTCCTGCTGTGCCTGGGGTTCGCGTCCCTGCTTTTCCTGCTCAAGGACACGACGACCCCCTGGCTGCCACCCCTCTTCGCCGTCGGTTTCGGCATCTGCTTCGGCTCACTCACGTGCGTGCTCAACGCGACAGTGGCGGACATCTTCCACGGCGCGCACTACGGCAAGATTGCCGGACTTATCACGCTGGGCTTCGCCATCGGCGGCTGCGTCAGCCCGTGGCTGGCAGGCTACCTGTACGACATCACCGGCGACCACACGGCCAGCTACGTCGTCGTACTCGCCGCCCTCTTCGCCTCCATAGTCATGTACCTCATCGTCGCCCCGCGCAAGATGCGGCACCTGCACCTGCGGCACCATCACGCCCCCGCATGAGTGCAGTTGGCAACGTTGCCTCGAACTCCGCAACCGTCTACAGTATTGGGTACCGGCGACTGCCGGCCGGGGGACGACGCAAGAGGAGGGAGAGGCAATGAGAAGCCACGCAACGACGAAAGGCCTTGAGCGAGCCACCCACCGCGCCCTCTACTACTCCATGGGCGTCCTGCCCGAGGAGCTTGAGAAGCCCCTCATCGCGGTCGTCAATCCCCAGAACGAGACGATGCCGGGACACGTCCACCTCGACATCATCGCGAAGGCCGTCAAGGAGGGCATCCTCGCCACCGGCGGCACGCCCATCGAGTTCGGCACGATCGGGATATGCGACGGTCTCGCGCAGGGCAACTACGGAATGCACTACCCGCTGGCCAGCCGCGAGCTCATCTGCGATTCCATCGAGTGCATGGTCAACGCGCATTCTTACGACGCCATGGTGCTCGTGACCGAGTGCGACAAGATAACGCCCGGGATGCTCATGGCGTCGGCACGGCTCAACATCCCCGCCATAGTCGTCAGCGGCGGCCCGATGGCCACCGGGTGGTACTGCGGCAGGGAGGTGGGCTACACCGACCTCATCGAGGCGCAGGGACTGGTCCAGCGCGGTGAGATGACATGGGAACAGCTCTCCGAGTTCGAGCAGAGCGCCCTGCCCGGCTGCGGCGCCTGCAACATCATGGGCACCGCCAACACAATGAACTTCCTCACCGAGGCGCTCGGCATGTGCCTTCCCGGCAGCGCCGTCCCCGCCGCGAGCGGCCGCCGTATTGCGCTGGCGAAGCGAACCGGCATGCAGATCGTGGAGCTCTTCAACAAGGGAATCAAGCCTCGCGACGTTCTGACTGAGCACGCATTCTGGAACGCGTTCGTGGTCGACATGGCCATCGGCGGGTCCACGAACACGCTGCTGCACCTGCCGGCGATAGCCAACGAGGCGGGCATCAGGATAGATATGTCCATCGTGACCGAGATAGCGTCGAAGACGCCAAACCTGCTTCGCATCAAGCCCTCGGGCAAGCACTTCCCGGCGGACCTGGACCGGGCCGGCGGCATCGCCGCGCTGATGAAGCGGCTGCTCGATGCCGGACTGCTCCGCGACACGCTGACGATGACCGGGGCTCCGGTTTCGTCGAACGTGAGGGACTCGGTCGTGGCGGATGCGGACGTCATCCGCCCCATGGACAAGCCGTACACTGCCACGGGCGGACTCGCTCTGCTGTACGGCAATCTGGCGCCGGAAGGCGCCGCGTGCAAGGCAGCCGGCGTGGCCCCGGCCATGCTGCGGCACCGCGGGCCCGCCCGCGTGTTCGACCACGAGGAAGAGGCCGTCAAAGCCATCTACGCCGGCGAGATACGCAAGGGCGACGTCGTGGTCATCCGCTACGAAGGTCCGAGGGGCGGTCCGGGCATGAGGGAGATGCTGTCACCGACCGCCGCCATCATCGGCATGGGTCTCGGCGAGACGGTCGCGCTTGTCACCGACGGGCGCTTCTCGGGAGCCACCCGCGGGGCTGCTATCGGCCACGTCTCGCCGGAGGCGGCCGCCGGCGGCCCCCTGGCTCTGGTTGCAGAAGGCGACACCATCGACATCGACATCCCCGCCGGCACGCTGGCGCTCATGGTCGAGGAGCCGGAGCTGGCCCGGCGGCGGTCGGCGTGGTCGCCGCCCGCTTCCAGGGCCGAGCCGGGCAGCTACCTCGAGAGGTACGCCCGGATGGTCACCTCGGCGATGAGTGGCGCCGTGTTCACCCGGGGATAGTCGCCAGGCGCCACCGTCTGAACAGCGACAGCAAGGAGGAAGCGATGCTCATCCAGTGGCTGGGACACGCCGCCGTCAAGCTCTCTGGGGCGGGACAGGTCATCTACATCGACCCGGTGGAGATGGACTACACCGGCGGTAAGGCGGCGAATCTGTTTGCGCGGCCCGAGCAGGCTGACGTCATCCTCTTCAGCCATCAGCACGACGACCACTGCAACCCGGCGTCGTACAAGGGCATGCTGAAAGCCGGCACGGTTCTGGTGGGGCCGGCCGCCTGCCGCGAGAAGGCGGGCAAGGGTATGCGTTCGATTCAGGCGGGAGACAGCCTCACCATCGGGACGGCTGGCATCCGAGCCGTGGCCGCATACAACATCAAGCGGCAGCGGGCCCCCGGCGTCCCCTTCCACCCGCGCGGCAGCGGCGTCGGCTACGTGGTAACGCTCGACGGCCGCACGGTCTACCACGCCGGCGACACCGAGCCGGTTCCGGAGATGAAGGAGGTCGGGCGGGTCGACGTGATGCTCATCCCGGTCGACGGCCGCTACACCATGTCGGCCGCAGAAGCCGTCGCCGCGGCGGCCTCCATCGGAGGCGCTCTGCTTGTGCCGATGCACTACTTCGACACGACGGTTGCCGACATCTCCGCGGCGGCGAAGACGCAGCCGGAAGTCAAGCTGCGGCTGCTGAGCATCGGAGAGACGCTCGAGCTGTAGACAGCGGGCCCGGCCACAGTCCAAGCCGGCGCACGGACGTCAGCGGCGGAGGAGAAGGCACACGTGAAGAGCCTGCCATCGTTTGCACTGCCGTTGTCCATCGCGGTCGGCATACTTGCCGCCCTGGCCGCCCTCCAGGGGCTGTTCAACCAGGCCGCGTACGCTTCCGAAGCGGCGTCATTCGCGATACAGGGCAGAGCGCAGGACCTCGTCACCGTCGTCTGGGTGTTGCCCCTGTACGGCGTCGCTCTCTATCACCTCAGGCGCGGCTCCCTGGCGGCCAGGCTGGCCTGGCTCGGGATGCTGCTGTACTTCGCCTACACCTACGTGCTCGCAGCCATGGGGCTGGCCCACAACAGCTTGTTTCTGCTCTACGTCGCAACGTACAGCCTCTCTCTCGCGCTGCTCATCGTCGGGCTGACGTGCATGCATTTGAGCGACCTCCCATGGCGATTCTCGCTGCGCCTGCCGCGCCGCGCCATCGCCGTGTTCATGCTGCTGGTAGGGGCAGCCCTGGCCGGCCTCTGGCTGATGGAGATCGTGAGGGCCCTCGCCGCCGGCAGACTGCCGTCGATGCTCGCCGACACCGTGACGCAGTCGCTTGTCGTCCAGGCTCTGGACCTGGGTATCATCGTTCCGCTCAGCATCCTCGGCGGCATCGCGCTCTGGCGGGGCACGGGCCTCGGTTACCTGCTCACCGGACTGGTTCTCACGAAGAGCATTACGATGGGGCCGGCATTGCTCTCCATGGCCGCGTTCCTGTACGCGGCCGGGCTGCCGGTCGCCCCGCCGATGATTGCCTTCGCCGCCCTGGTCACCGCGGCCGGCGGCTACCTCGCCTGGCGGTACGCCAAGGCACTCGGTTGACCCCCTCGACTCACCGCCGCAACCGGTCCGTTGCATCCTGTGCTCCTTTGACAGCGACACACGGATGCGCTAAGGTGCTGTGACACTCCCGGTCCACCGGGTCGACGCAAGAGGTAGCAGACGGATGTGGAGCATCGAACAACGAGTCTGGGCGCTTCCTGAGTCGTCTCACTTCTCGGGGTGATCACTTCCCCCGCCCCGCTGTGGAGCCGGGGCGAGCGTCTCGCAAAGGGTTGCAGCCAGATGAAGCCTGAGCACATGCGCCCGGAGAACACCATCTTCGTGCTCCTCTCGTTCGAGGGGCCGGACCCCTACTCGCTCGCGGGAGGGCTCGGCGTGCGCATCACCCACGTGGCGCACACGCTGGCGCGCAAGGGCTTCTACACGCACCTGTTCTTCATCGGCGATCCCAACGGGAAGGGTGAGGAGTACCTTGAGGACGGGAAGCTCATCATGCACCGCTGGTGTCAGTGGATAAGTGCCAGTCACCTCAGCGGCGTGTACGACGGCGAGTACGCCAAACACGAGGACTACAGCCGATCCATGCCGCCGTGGGTCATTGAACGCATCGTCCGGCCGGCGGTGGCCGACGGCAAGCTCGTAGCCGTGCTCGCCGAGGAGTGGCACACCGCGGAGGGCGCATGCCGACTGAGCGAGCAACTCAAGGCAGCCGGACTGAGGGATGAGGTCGGCATCTTCTGGAACGCAAACAACACGTTCGGCTTCGAGCACATCGACTGGGCGCGATTGCAGCGCGAAACGACCGTCACGGCTGTCAGCCGCTACATGAAGCACATCATGCGGGACCTCGGAGTACCGACGCTCGTCATCCCGAACGGCATTCCGGAGGACCTGCTGCGTCCCGTGAATGAAGAGGCTTCTGCGGAAACCCGGGCGCGCCTCGCGGGCGACCCGCTGCTGCTCAAGGTTGCACGATGGGATCCGGGCAAGGCATGGATGCAGTCGGTCGAAGGTGCGGCGCTCCTCAAGAAGAACGGGCGACGGCCGATCCTCATCGCGCGAGGCGGTATGGAGGGCTACGGGACCGAGGTGCTGCTGCACGCATCAGGGCTGGGCCTGAAGGTGCAGGACGTCAGCGCCGACGGCGACAGTGTCGAAACGAAGCTCGAGGCTATCACGTCCGCCGGCGATGCCGACATACTGAACGTGAAGTTTCATTGCCAGCACGAGCTGCTCCGCACCCTGTACCACGCATCCGACGCGGTGCTGGCCAACAGCACGCACGAGCCGTTCGGGCTGGTGGGACTCGAGGTCATGGCCTCGGGCGGCGTCGTCTTCACCGGAGGCACCGGCGAGGACTACGCCCAGCACTTCTTCAACAGCATCGTGCTCGACACCAACGACGCGGAGGAAATCGCGAGCTACCTGGACTACCTGGGGGCGCACCCCGGCGTTGGAGAGCGCCTGCGCCGCGCCGGACAGATGACCGCGCGCCAGTACACCTGGCCGTTCGTCATCGACGGACTCATCGAGCGGCTCGAGAGCCGGGCGCGTGTGCGCGGCGCCCTGGCCAAACCCTACGAGGTCGTCATTGAGCACGCGATGGAGGCCCGTGGCGAGCCGTCACATCTCGACGCCCCGGCGGTGGCCGGTCACGTGGAGCAGCGCGCCGTTGCATCCCAGTAGAGGAGGACAGTCATGGCCAGGATGTTCCCCGCGGAGGCCGGTCGGCTACTGAAGAACGTGCCGGAGCAGTTCACGTTCTACTGTCGCGACGGCAGCAGGTTCTGGAACGTCGAGGACCTGGCGAAGGCCGTCGCCAGCATGAGCGAAGAGGTATTCGCACACCACGTCAACGCGGAGAAGAACGACTTCGCCAACTGGGTGTACGACATCGTTGGCGACCACACCCTCGCCCACGAGCTGCGGAACACGCGCAGCCTCGCCACGACCTCGCGCCGCCTCAACGAGCGCGTGGCGCTGCTTCTGGCGCGAAGGGGCTGAGAGACGTAGGGGCCGGCCCCAGGAGAAGACGCGGCTTCCGCATGCCGCCGCAGCAGACTAGAAGGGGCGTGGCCGATTCACTCGCACGGGCACAGGCTGCGGCCGCAGCGCGTCACCGAAGAGCCATACCGCCACCGACGCAATCAACCGTTCCATCCACCGGACACTCCCGGCGGAGGTTGCCTGTGCCTTGCGGCCTCCGCCGGGGCCATCGTCCGGCTTGCTGGGAGGAGGGAGAGCAGGGCGGCCGGGCCTGCCGCCTTCAATATATGGGTACACGCGGCGTCCCGCCGGTGTTGTCATCTCGACGCCACCATCCTTGCCACCCGATTCGCCGCCCGGACATTGCGAGCGGAGACGACGTGCATCGCCGTCCCGCGCGCGACATCCTCAGCCCAGAGACGGATCTCGCTGAAATCGCGGAAGTCGCCTGAGAACCCGGCCCTCGCCAGGAACTTCGCCACAGGGTCGCCTGTCCGCTCGCCAAGCTTGCCGCCGAACGTGGCGTGTCCCTTAGCGCCGACGTAGTCGGAGAACAGACTCACGTTGACTGGCAGCGCACGCACTATCGCCTGCGCCGAGTGCCCCAGTGGGCCGCTCTGGAAAAGCCAGACGTCGCGCTCGCGCAACTCAGGGCCGAACCGGTTCATGAACTCGAGCGCGTCCTGGCGCCACCTGCCGCCGTAGATGGCGCTGCCGAGCACCACGCCGTCGTACCGGCTGACCTGCTCAACCTCGGCCACCGGAAGCACGTCGGTATCGATGCCGGTGCGGCGGAGGGTCAGTGCGATGGCGCGGGCGATCTCGGCAGTTGAGCCGTGCGCGCTCGAATAGGCCACCAGCATTCTCAGGTCATCCATCGTGGTCTCCGTGCTCCCCCTCATCCGTGTGCTGTCCATCCATTTGTACGGCTGCGGCGTCGCGGTATCACACCGCCCGGAGGGAATCGCTTCCACTCCGTCACGGTTAAGCATAGGAAGAAGACAGGGCCGCGGACGACGGTAGACAGGCTGGAACTGGCATCCGACGGTCGGACGGTTTCCTGCTCATCAGGTTGGTGGAAACATCCGGAAGCTCCCGGTCAAGCTTTGAACCACCTCCCTACAAGGGCCGTCGAGACGCAAAAGCCGGACCGATGCCCCCCATACAACAGGGTCCGGCGATTGGCGAGGAAAACCCGGGCTTCGCGGCCCCCTTTTCGACGTCTCGAGCGTTGTATAGAGAGTGGGCAAGCCAAATGCCAAGAGGACCGCGCGCGGCCCCGGACCGGGGAAGGGCCGACGCTCCGGCGCGTGTTTCCGCCGCGCGGACCATATCTTCACAGGAAGCTAACAATCGCGGTCTAGGATACCTCCAGACCCGTTACAATTCAGAGAGGAGGAACTCTTGAGAACAAACGTGCTACGCATGCTGGGAGTAGCCGTCATCATGTCCATGATGGTGATGGCCTCGCCCGCCTCGGTAGTCATGGCAGCCGAGGAGATTTCGCTCGATCCCGAGACCGGAGCCGTCGGCGACACCATCGAGGTTACCGGCGAGGGCTTCGAGGAGAGCGACGAAGACTCGGAAGATGAGGCGGATTGGTACTACGTCGACATCTACTTCTCGGCCGATGAAGCCGACGAGGGCGACGAGATCGACAGCGACGTTGAGAACTACGAGAAGCTCAAGTCCGGCATTGAGGTGGATGGCAGCGGCGAATGGGACACGACCTTCAAGGTCCCGTCGGTGCTGACCGACGGTGAGGACGACGAGGCCGTCACCTCCGGCACCTACTACGTCTACGTAACCTACGAAGAAGACGCCGAGATAGTAGCGGTCGCCGAGTTCGACATCTCGGCCCCCGAGATAGAGATAGACCCCGAGGAGGGGCCGGTCGGCACCGAGGTAGAGATCTCCGGCGCCGGCTTCTCCTCTTCCTCGGACATCACCGTCAAGTTCGGCAGCGTCACGGTCGAAATCGAGGACGGCGACGACAGCACCGACAGCGACGGCGAGTTCAAGTGCACCATCATCGTGCCCGAGGCGCCGGCCGGGAACAACTCGATAACGGTCATAGACGAGGACGACGCCGAGGCGAAGCTCGATTTCACCGTTGAGTCTTCCATCGAGGTCAGTCCAGCGTCGGTCACCTCCGCCAGCACCTCCGTCAAGGTCACGGGCACCGGCTTCGATAAGTCCACTGAGGTGACAGTCTGGATAGACGGCGACGAGGTCGAGGTAGCAAACACCACCTCCAAGGGCAGCTTCAATGTCAGCTTCGTGCTGCCGACAAGCATCCTCTCCGGAGGCGCGAGGACTGTCACCGTCGAGGTATCCGACGAGGACGGCAACTCGGCTGAGGACAGTCTCTCCATCGCCTTCACGCCGTCGGCCACCACGACGCCGACGACCCCGACCACGCCGACGACCCCGACCACGCCGACTA
>Ga0116202_10000395_pt1 | contig 24018 bp, 27 predicted proteins | sample LakKivw325mmetaG_FD_94479 | JGI IMG/M metagenome (GOLD analysis project Ga0116202, IMG submission 94479) | Anoxic lake water microbial communities from Lake Kivu, Rwanda to study Microbial Dark Matter (Phase II) - Lake Kivu water 325m metaG | ecosystem: Environmental > Aquatic > Freshwater >... | reverse complement strand
TGTTTAAAAGTCCTAACAAGGATGAAGACAGGTTGATATATTGCATCGCTGATAGAGGGGCGAATGGCTAAACTAAGAATAATTTCACGCAGCGGTGAACCGTTCAGAGACCGTCAACAAGCGGGACAGCTCCTGGCCTGGGAACTGAGGAACCTGCCCGGGCGTAACCTGGTTGTCCTGGGGATTCCCCGCGGTGGAGTAATAGTAGGTAGAGAACTGGCTGGAACACTGGACGCGGAATTTGATATTGTGCTGGCCCACAAATTGCGTTCACCGGGTAATGCTGAACTTGCAATAGGTGCGGTGGGAGAGACCGGCAAAGTATTTATAAATCAGGAATTGGTAACCGAGCTACATGTAACCCGGAAATATATCAATGCCGAGGTTCAGTTACAGCTGGAGGAAATAAAACGGAGGTCCGAACTATTTCGCGCAGCACGACCACAGGTGCCGTTGGAAGGGAAAATAGCGGTTGTCACCGATGATGGTGTGGCCACCGGGGCTACGACACAGGCGGCGCTGTGGGTTGTGAGGCAGGAATCTCCCTCCAGGCTCGTGGCAGCGATTGCTGTGGGACCGGAAGACGTGGTTCGGCGACTGGCTAAAGACGTTGATGAAATGGTCTGTTTGCGTACGCCCCGTTTTTTCTCAGCAGTCGGCCAATTTTATAAGCGATTCGAACCCGTCGATGATTCCGAGGTGTTAAGGGTTCTCAGAGAAGAGCAAAGGCGGCATTCAACGAAAAATATTTAATCCGAATCGCAGTTTATTATTTCCTGCTAAACCGGAATTAAAATTGCCAGAACAAACGGCTGGAAAAAAGAGCGGTAAAGAAATCGTCTTCGGCGAAGGCCCGCTTGACGCCAAGATAATGTTGATTGGACAGAATCCGGGCAGAGAAGAAGGCAAACAGGGCAAGCCGTTTGTGGGTAGGTCAGGTAAATATTTGAATGCAGTGCTGGCCAAGAATAGTATCGACCGGAAGCAATTGTATATCACCAGCGTGGTGAAACACACGACCCCGCGGAACAGGAAACCCACTGTACAGGAAATAAATTATTGGATGCCATACCTGATACGGGAGATTAAACAGGTAAAGCCCAGAGTTATTTTGCTTATGGGTCAGGTGGCGTGGAGAACTCCGAGATATGAGGGAATTCACTATATTGAGACTTATCATCCTGCGGCGGCAATGAGATTTCCTGAGGTCAGGGAAAAATTCGAAAAGGATATCAGGGAACTGAGCGATTTGGTACATCAAGTCGCTTAAGCAATATAAGCTTGTCGTCACCTGCCGCGTAATAATCGGCTATTCGGCAGCTTAATTCATATCCCTGCGCATCATAGAAGCGTCTGGCTGACTCATATATCGGCAGCGAAGAGGTTTCAATTATAGCGAGCCTGCCTTTGTTTTTTATGATGGCCTGTTCCGCGGAAGCCAACAATTGTTTCCCGATACCCCGGCTCTGCCGGCCCGGGCTGACCGCAATCCAGTATATATCCCAGGTGGCTTCGGTCAACGGGGTAGGGCCGTAACAAACATAGCCCGCGACCGTCGAATCGATTTCAGCGACGAATATATAATACCCAGATTTAACCGGATCACCCAGATAACTGTCCAGAACTTCTTCGGCGACCACCACTTCCGCAGGTTTGAATTCCGGCATCTTCCGCAGCATTTGCATCACAACCGGCTTATCCCCGGCAGACATCGCCCTGATTTTCAAATTCATCCCCTTTTTATAGAGCGAGCTTTACTATCTGGTCGATGAACTGGTCGTAGCTAAGCCCAATGGCTTTAGCCTGAAGTGCAGCACCGGCATCCGGAGATATGTCAGGATTGGGATTTAATTCGATAATTGTCAGTCTGTCTTTATGTCCAAGGCGGAAGTCTACCCGGGCATACCCGCGAGAGCCCAGCAGCCTGAAGGCCAGCAATGCGGTGTGAGCGATACGCTCCTGAAGTGCGGCATCTATTTCTGCGGGGCAGACAGCTTTAGTCCCTTGATAGTAAGCACTCTGCGGGTCCCATTTGGCAGAAAAGGTTAGTATCCGGGGCATGTTTGGCGGCAGGGAAAAGACAATCTCCGATACTGGCATGGCTTTGGGAGGATTTGTCCCCAGAACAGTGACATTGAACTCGCGGCCATCTATGTACTCCTCGACCAGTGCTCGCTTTCCGAACATCTGGCTTATAGCTTTCACCTGTTTTTCCAGTGAAGCGGAGTTATTTACTACACTCTCCTTCGATATACCGTTGCTGCCATCCTCGGCAAAGGGCTTTACAATACACGGGAAATCGAGATGGAACCAGGATAGCGTTTTCGGCCCGAGAAGTTGATATCTGGGCGTATCTGCTCCCATAGCTTCCAGGTGAGCTTTGGTATTTATCTTATCCAGGCCGATTGACAGGGCTGTGCCGTCACAGCCCGTGTAATTCTGGCCGAGCTCGGCCAGATAGTTGGTGATGTCTGCCTCCGTTTCCGGGTAGCCGTCAAAACCTTCGAACAGGTTAAAGACCAGGTCGGTTTCCATCTGCTTGAGACTTTCTTTGGCCGATTCCAGCGGCGGCGTAAGGGGTATTCGGGTAACCGGATATCCAGAATGGGTAAGGGCCTGATAAACGGCATCGACGGAATCGAGTATAGTAAGAGATGCTTTCTTTTCTACAACAGTCCTGTAAAGGTCCGGATTAGGCGCGTTATAGATAAGGGCTATCTTCGGACGCACTGAGGGTACCTCTGTAGGGCGGTATTTAATATGGCCGCGATCAGATTTGGATATGTCCAGCCAAGTTTGTAAGACATAATCGGCAGGTCACTGCTTTTTGGGTTCAGCCCTGCAAGGGGATTTATTTCTAGAAAATAAGGAACTCCATTGGAATCTAATTTAAAGTCGAGTCTGGCGAAATCGCGGCAGCCTACGGCTTCGAATACCTTGAGGCTCGAGTTCTTTATTTCCTCGGTTGTGACCGCTTCGAGATTCGCCGGGCATTCGTAGTCCACGAGCTGCTCGTAGTCGCGCTTTATCTCCAGAGAATATATGAACTGAGAAGTCTTCCTTTTTGGCAGAACGCGCATAATACCCACCACCGCCGGTGGATTGTTGCCCAGCATGCCTACGGTCACTTCATCGCCGCCGATGAACTCTTCAATCATCACGGGCTGCCGGTATCCTTCGAGAAGCTCCGCCGCTATACGGCGGACGTCGGCTATGGTTTCTACCTTTGAACCCAGACGAATGCCTTTGCTCGAGCCTTCATAAGCCGGCTTGATGAAAACCGGAAGAGGCACATCTTCTTCACTGATGTTTTTTAACTGTTCAGCATCAGATACTACCCGCCATCTCGGTGTGCGGATACCGGCCAGGCTAACCAGTTTTTTAGTCATGGGTTTATCCAGGCACACGGCCAGGCACTGCGGGTCGGAGCCCGAATACGGTACTCCAAGCATTTCCAGCACAGCGGGCACTTGGGCCTCGCGGCTTTTGTAGTTGCCCAGCCCCTCGCTTATATTGAAAACGAAGTCGACGTCGCTTTGAAGGATGTTCGAGATAAATTCTCTGCCGCCACCGAGTTTTATTACTTCATGTCCCAGCGGTTCGATGGCAGCTGCGATGGCGTCTACGGTTTCAAGGGAGTCATATTCTTCGAGTGCGTCCTCGGGGCAGGTGGAGGTGGAGATGACCGAATCTTTAAGGTCGAAGGCGAGGCCTATTTTCATGTCTGACTCGTACGGGTTGAAGCTGGCGCGATGCTGTATTGAAGTTATCGGAAAGCGGGATAACTGTCGGCTCTACCTGCGGTTCGACTGAGGATTTATCCTTTGGATTCCGGTACCAGACGAAGCGTCCCTGGTAGTTTCTCAGCACCAGCTCTTCTTTGGTTTGTGTCAGAACGTAGTTGGGTTGGAGCGGCACTTTGCCCGCGCCCTCTGGTAGATCGACGACGAATGTTGGAATGGCCAGGCCGGAGGTGCGGCCACGCATGCCGTCTATTATATTAATGCCCGTTTCCACCGGAGTACGCAAGTGTTCGGTCCCACGGACCTCATCGCACTGGTAGAGATAGTATGGTCGAACTTTTATCTTGAGCAGACCGTTGCAAAGCTTCATCTGCGTCTGAACGGTGTCGTTTATGCCGCGCAGCAGCACCGATTGGTTGTTTACCGGTATTCCTGCCCGCAACAGTCGATCACAGGCTGCTGCCGATTCGGCGGTTATCTCCTTCGGATGATTGAACTGTGTGTTAAGCCATATCGGGCCGTATTTCCCGAGCATATCGCATAGCTCATTGTCTATACGCTGCGGCAACACTACCGGGAACCTGGTACCTATGCGGATGATCTCCACATGGTCTATCTGCCTCAGCCTGGATATGACGTCTTCCAGCCGTTTAGTTGATAGCGTTAACGGGTCGCCGCCCGAGATAATCACATCACGCAAATTCTTATGCTTACGGATGTAGTCAAGCATGTTCTTAATTTCGGCAGTGTTGCGCACCCAGCCGCCCTTATGCCATTCCCTTTTTCGGGTGCAGTGGCGACAGAACATGGGGCAAATGTCGGTGAGCACCATGAGCACTCTATCCGGATAACGGTGGACCAGGCCCGGGACAACCGAATCCCTCATCTCGCCCAGCGGGTCCTCGAAACCGAGACCGCCGAGAGAAATTTCTTCGAAACACGGTATCGATTGTTTTCTAACTGGATCGTCAGGGTCGTATACGTTAATAAGTGAAAGATAGTAAGGAGTTATTGAAAGGGGATAAGTTGCAATTACCCGTTTTATCTGATTTTTTTCTGTGGTGGTGAGGGGGACTAAGGTTGATAGTTGCTCTACAGTGGATATTCGGTTACGAAATTGCCACTTCCAGTTGTTCCAGTTTTCGCCTGAATTCTTGGTGAAGAAATTGATTTTATTTATAACGGCCGTACCATCGGTAACGGCCGTACTACCTGGAGGTTCTTCTTCCTCCGATACTACATCATTCCTCACAGTATTAAAGCCTGGAGGTTCCTCCTCTTCCAGCTGGTTTTTTATTTCAGCCAATTTTGTCATCTAAAGTTTCTCCTCAATGCGCGATATTATAGTGTATATTAAATTATGAATCATTAAAGATGAATTTTTATTCATTAACACGCTAACACACTTTTTTTTATTTGTCAATATTTTTGGAAAAAAAATTTTTAAACTTTTTTAATTATCAAAATAATGTTTGACAAAGCGACTGCGTTTGTTTATGATTTTTACCCGTACATGGATTTTCGATAAATAATATTGTGGAGGATTTGATTGAAAAATAATATGAAGTATGGATTAGCGGTTAGTGTAACCGCGATTCTAATATTAATGGTAGCCGTAATGACAGGCTGCCCGAAACCCACATCGGAAACGGGTGTTATCAGCGACGTTGTTATGTCGAAGGCTGTCGACGAAAACACCAGCCAACCGATCGATCCCACAAATGTTTTTTCGCAAAACGATCCCGGATTTTATTGTTCATTTAATATATCCGGTTTTCCGGTAGGTGCTAAGCTCGAGGTGAAATGGATTTATGTGGGCGGTGATATAGCTGCCGAGAATATTACCGGTGAAAACTATGTTGCCGAAACGCAGATGGCTACGATTACCAAGGAAGGTCAAGGCCGTACCTATACTGTGTACTCCGCTCAGGGTGTTAAAGACTACCAGTGGCCCGCCGGAAACTACCAGGTAGTCATCAGCGTTGACGGCCTGGAAAAAGCGACTACGACATTCTCTGTGGAACAAGTAAATAGTCCTGCCACAGAATAATTCCTATGAAAAACGTCGCTGCCAGTGAGTCAACTGTTGTCTATTTCGAGTCTATGGGTGTCGAGAATACGGATAAAACATTGACGCTGGCCAAAGCCAGAGCTGAAAAGCTGGGCATCAAGAAAATTGTAGTGGCCACCACCAAGGGCGATACCGCGGTTAAGGCAGCAAAAGAGTTTAAAAGGTTTTAAAGCAATTATAGTGACGCACACCAGCGGCTTTTTGGGTCCGGGCACGCAGGAGCTTACCAACGAAAACAGGGGGAAAATAGAAAAGCTTGGCGGTAAAATTTTCACCGGCACTCATGCCTTTGGCGGATTAGCGCGAGCCGTGAGGACAACTTTCTCCACATATGTACTGGGAGATTTTGTGGCCAACACACTGCGGATGTTCGGACAGGGTACCAAGGTGGCTATCGAGATAACCATGATGGCTGCCGACGCCGGGCTTGTAACCCCGGAGGAAGACGTTATCGCCATCGCCGGCACGGGCAGAGGAGCCGACACCGCCTTAGTGGTCAAACCCGCGTATACTCACGACGCCTTCGCGCTCAGGGTCAAAGAGATTATCTGCAAGCCGAGACTGTAAATCTATTCTCTTTTGCTCACCGCTTCTCAGACATTTGCCTTTCGGCACATTTTGCTGCGTCAGGCATGCATTCTTTAGCCAGTACCCTGCGGTGATATGACCTGGATTGGTATAGTCCCATCAGCGGTGCATGGCCAAAAACCCTGTCCTTAGCTGCCAGAACAGTGCAGGGCGCCTGACTGTGCTTTAAGAAAAGCGAATCGTGCCCTACGCACAAGCACAGCATAATATTGAGGTCAGTCTTGTAACTGTTTAGGATTTCAGCCTGGGCTATGGGATGACACATAGCTTCGAATCGTCCGGGTGCCACCTTCTCCCAGTCTTCGATACCTAATTCTTCCTTTGGTACCGAGCCGCATTTGCAGGCTACGGATATCACCTCGAATCCCCTGTTCTCCAGAATGGGTACCAGAAGGCCGGCCTCGAACTGAACTCCGCTACAATAGGCAACTCCTAACTTTTTGTAGCCCATCCGCCGGGCAAACTCCATTATCTCTTCCACCCTGCTTTTGATAGGGGATGGGCCTTTCGGTGCGTGGGGAAGCTTCATATAAGCTGCCCCCTCCTGTTTGGAAGCCTTAACGACAAAATCATGCAGCTCCTGGCTGAGGCATTTTTCGGTAGCCTTCTTTATTACCTCCGGCAAAACCTTCCAGGGGCAGTTATCTGGTCCTTCCTGCCAGGCGGGGCTATTGCATACCGGTCTTGGGCACTTGGCACAATTCACGGCTAAGACTGTCTTTTTTGTCATGTTTGTTTTCCTTGGCTAAATCTAATCTTCACTCATGCCAATTTATCTCTCAAATGCCGCTTTGTCAACAGGTGAAACCACCTTTGTCATTGGTTTGATAAGTAGTACAATAGGTGCGGGTGCAGAATGGCGATAACGCCTCTCCGACGGCAATATCTCAGAATCAAACAGTGCTATCCAAATACTATAGTCTTTTTCCGGCTGGGCGATTTCTACGAGACGTTTGACGATGACGCCAGGACCACCTCGCGTGAGCTGGAAATCACGCTGACTTCCAGAGAGATGGGTAAGGGACAGAGGGTGCCGCTGGCCGGTATTCCATACCATGCGCTGGATAACTACCTGTCCAGGCTCATTAGCCGCGGCTACAAGGTGGCCATATGTGAGCAGATGACGCCGCCAGGCAAGGGCCTGGTGGAGCGCGACGTCATACGGGTGGTCACGCCGGGAACGGTTATCGAGCCCGGCCTGCTGAACGATAAAAACAATAACTACCTGGTCAGCCTGGTTATCGACGGCGACGAAGCCGGTATTTCATACGTCGATATAACCACGGGGGAGTTCGGCACCACACAGCTTACAGCCGGCCAGGTCGCCGATGAACTGGAACGCCTGCACCCGGCCGAAGTGTTGCTGCCACAGGGGCTGGAAATGGCTGTCTCAACGTCATCCACATCGACTACCTGCGTCGATGAATTCTGGTTCGATTTAGAGACGGCGGAAGAACTTTTGCAGGAGCACTTCGGTGTAGCCTCACTCGAAGGATACGGCTGCGCCCATTTGCCACAGGCGGTTAGAGCTGCCGGAGCCATTGTCCATTACTTACGGGAGAACCAGAAGGCGGCGCTGGCCCAGCTGGACCGGCTGACAACCTATTCGACCCAGTCGTTTATGGTCCTCGACGCCCATACCCGGAACAACCTGGAGCTCTTCTCCGGCGCTCGCCGGGGAGACATCTCCGGTTCACTGCTATCGGTAATAGATTTAACGGAAACCGCCATGGGAGGTCGACTGCTTAAGAAATGGCTGGGCCAGCCGCTTCTTGACATAAAGCAATTAGTTATTCGGCAGGAAGCCGTTGCCTGGTTTCACGAAAATACGCTGGTCCGTCGAAAGGTCATTGAGCTTCTAAGAGGCATTGCCGATCTGGAACGCCTGATAAACCGCGTAGCCGGCGGCACAGCCACTCCGCGCGATTTGGTGGCCCTACGCACAAGCCTGGAGAAGCTGGATGGGGTGAAATCGGAGGTAGAAGCCGGCGAAGAGCTTCCCGGCTGGCTTAGTTCAGAACTCAAACCGTGCGGGGACGTAATCAGCTTAATCGAACAGGCCATTATCGATAATCCCGGAGTAACGCTGGACAAAGGCGGAGTGGTAAAGGCGGGCTTCTCCAGGGAGCTGGATGACATCAGGCAAGCCGCAGGGGACGCCAAACGCTACCTGGCGAACCTGGAACGGCAGGAAAAAGAGCGCACCGGTATCAAGACACTTAAGGTAGGCTACAACCGGGTCTTCGGCTACTACATCGAGATTTCAAAAGGTAACCTTGACCTGGTGCCGGAGGGCTATATTCGAAAGCAGACGTTAACCGGCGGCGAGAGGTTCTACACGCCCGAGCTTAAAGAGTACGAGTCGGTCATTCTGAACGCGCAGGAGAGAATCATCGAGCTGGAGACGGCCATTTTCCGCCAGGTCTGTCAGCAGATAGCCGCCGGAAGTGAAAAAATACTGGCTTCAGCCAGAGCGCTGGCCGAACTCGATGTCTTTGCCGGCCTGGCCGAAGCAGCGTCCAGGTACGGTTATGTCCGCCCGGAACTGACCACGGAAGACGCCATATCTATAAAAGGAGGGCGGCACCCTGTGGTCGAGAGAAACCTGGGCAGCGACGGTTTTATCGCCAACGATAGCTATTTGTGCAACCAGGATACGCAGCTGATTATTTTGACCGGCCCCAATATGTCAGGTAAATCGACCTACCTTAAGCAGGTGGCGCTGATAGTGCTGTTAGCCCAGATAGGCAGCTTCGTGCCGGCTGAGTCGGCGACCATCGGCATCGTTGACCGCATCTTCACCCGCATCGGCGCCCAGGAAGACCTGGCGGCCGGTCAATCGACTTTCATGGTGGAGATGGTCGAGGCCGCCAATATATTGAACAACGCCACTGCGAAATCGCTGATCATACTCGATGAAATCGGACGTGGCACCAGCACCTATGACGGGCTTTCCATTGCCTGGGCGGTGGCGGAGTTCATACATAACCACCCCAGGCTGCGGGCCAAGACGCTGTTCGCCACACATTACCACGAACTGGTGGAACTTGCCGGCATTCTACCGCGGGTGAAAAATTTCAACGTAGCGGTCACCGAAGAGGAAGGTAAAGTCATCTTTCTTCGCAAGGTCGTCCCCGGCGGCGCTGACAAGAGCTACGGCATTCACGTAGCCAAGCTGGCGGGACTGCCGGCGTCGGTGGTACACCGGGCCGAAGAGGTCCTGGCCGGGCTCGAAGACGGCCAGTCCGAGACAAAGCGGCGCCAAACGGTGCGTCCCAAAAAAGAACCGCCACCGCAGCTGGCGCTGTTCGGCGAAAAGTCGCCGCTGATTGACGAAATCAGCCGGCTCGATATCGACTCCATGTCACCCCTCGAAGCCATCACCCGGCTCTACGAATTAAAGCGGAAGGCGAAAGAGGCAGGCTCAACCCAATAACCTGAAGGTTGCTGGTTCTAATCAACCCCTCTTTTGTTTTGATTATACCAAAAGGGACAAAAATCCAAGCAATTTAGTGCCAGTCGTGCCTGTCCCAGGAAATAGTAGAGCCGTCATTGTTTAAAGTAATAAAGTATTCTATCCCAAATTTGAAATATCCACGAGGGACCCCATTTTGTGTTGATTTAGGATTGTGAATGAAAATTAAATCATCGCCCATTTGCGTTGCGTGATTTGCTACATCTGATCTTGAATATATGATTCCGCTTAAGTTTGCGTACTCAGGTCTTAAAAATAGGTCAGTTGGCACAGCGCTCCCACTTTTACGATAAATATTTGGCCTATATTGGTAAGTCCAATTAACTACAGGTGCAGATAGTCTACTAATTTGGACTTGTTTGTAGCCGATGGGAAGAACTGCTTTCATTATTCGCGGAATATCAGTGGTTGTGGTTTGATCGACAATTGCAGCATCTATCTTACAAGAATTCAAAGCGATAACATATGAATCCCTTGGAGATATTATCCTGTGATTTAGATAAGTATGATACTTCTTATATTTATCGGCTATTGACCCCGAGTATCTCAATATAATTTCAGTATCTGGTATATGTGTGGCGTCATTTGATTTCAACTTCGGAACCTTATCTAGATTTTCATTGTACCCTTCTGAAGGAGCGATGGCTTCTATGAAAATGCACTGTGATGATTCTTCAATTAAGATATCTGGACCCTCAGACCTTTTTCGTTTGGGAACAACATTAAATGATTTGCTAATCAACGTGCAAGTTAGATACATCTCCCAGAAACGGGCATGAAAATCATGTGCCAATTGAAGGCGGAAGTCTGTATCGGAGTATGGGTAGTAAATTTTCCATAAATTCTCCATGTAATATTTAAGTTCAGCTACCCTAGGTCTGTTTTCATCACGGATGGTGCGATAAAGATCGTCAGAAGGCGTTATATCGTAGATGAAAAGTTTTTCCATGCTGTGACTATTACGATTCATCCTACTGCCAACTTCCATCTTGATAGAAAATGCACTTTAACTTAACACCGGCAATTGAATTCTCTATTTCTGAATTGAGCAAACGAGTAGTTAGACAGATGACCATGATGTCAATGCCTATCGAGAAAGCAAAAAGTATTTCGTTGTCTATCATCTTACCCAACGCATATCTATAGCATTCAATTTCTTGGCTTCCTTCCCAGCCATCCCAAACAATAATGTCTTTTAGCTCATCCAACTTACCTTGCTGTCCCCAATATATGGGCCACAGATGATTCGTCGATCCATAGCGCACGAAAGATCTAATATTGTCGAACTGAGCGCTGAGTGCATAATCCAGATCAATGGATGCCGTATATTCAAGCCCCATTTTGCCAAGGAATCGCCCCAATATAATTAAGTGCCAAGGCGATAGTACCAATTGATATCTGGGCATATCCTCTGAAAGTAGCTTCCTCTTAAAAACATAACTTTTAGTTTCTATCTCAGTTGATCCATCTTTGTGGCTTGTAAGACGTATTCCCATATCTGTTGCTGGATGATAGGCTGGGACAGCTCCTTTTGTAGGCGGATCTAAATTCACGGACGGAAGATGCTTCGCTTTTGTTCGTATACCGAGGTAGCTTCGCCAGAATGCAACGGGAGTTTTCTCAAGAGCTGGTTTTTCAACTTCTCTGCCGAAGTAGTTCTGACAGCTTTCGCATATAATGCCTTTGATAATATCAGTATCATTCCCAAGAGATTCTGGTACTATATGTTCTCGAGTAGCAAAGTCTCCCTCAGTTTTGCAGAACAAACATGGTCTCATAATTTCTCATTCTACTATAAGTAAGGCATAACTCTAAAATAAACGGTATGGTTTTTAGGTGCCAGCCGACCATAGGCACCACTATGATACTTCTAATCCCTGAACTCCAGTAATATTCCTCACAGTTTTTAAGTTTCACTCATACGAGACTAAAGTCGCATACACCTTCTAGATTTACCGGTATTCTGTGTTTAATCTGATACAGGACAGTGGCTTCTGACCAATGAAATTAACCCGCAAATTAAGAACAATACTCAAGGCTATTATATTGCCGGTTGTGCTTGTTACACTGTTCATTGGCGCCGCTTACGCGCAAAGGCAAAATGCCGATGGAGGAGATAACATGGCTTTAAAAGGTACCATACCGTCAATTGATGCTACTGCACCGACGCAGGTGGAAACCGCGACGTTTTCTTTGGGCTGATTCTGGGGAGCCGATGCCCGGTTCGGGAGTCTGGATGGAGTGGTTCGTACTCGTGTGGGATACGCGGGAGGAAAATCCACAAACCCCACATATTACAACCTGGGCGGTCACACCGAGACGGTTCAGATAGATTACGACCCGACTAAGATATCGTATAACGAGCTGCTGGACGTGTTCTGGAATAGCCATGATGCCACAGCGTTTGCTTATTCACGACAATACCAGTCGATAATCTTCTTCCATAACGAAGAGCAACAACGGCTGGCTACTCAATCGAAACAGCAGGAAGAGGCAAAGTTGGGAAGCAAAATCACCACGGAAATAATTCCTTATATAGCTTTCTATCCGGCCGAGGACTATCACCAGAAATATTACCTGAGACAAATTCCGGAGCTTATGGCCGACTTTAAAGCTATGTATCCCGACGCCGCCGATTTCGGGGACTCAACCGCAGCAGCACGAATAAACGGGTATATCGGTGGTTACGGCACGGCAGGAACTCTGCAAAAAGAGCTGGCGAGCTATGGTTTATCTCCGGACGGAAACAAAATACTGCTGAAATATGCACCTAAGGGTGTTGGGATCTGTCCATTACCATAAGATAGCACCTCGAGGTACCTTTCCCCCCATTTATGTTCTTCTAAACGCGGCGGTGTGCTGCGGAGATTACCGCGCTTCGCTCGCAATGACATTGATCAGGTTGACGATAATAACTCAAATCCTCAATAATTGACCTCAGCGATATGAGTATTGTCAGAGGTTTTTTCGCCGGGGTCTTTTGTTTTCTGCTGTTAGTAGTCTTAGTGCTGGTGGGATTGCTCACTTCCTTGAACCTGACCGTGCTCGATGCTGATTTTGCCACCAATGAACTGGAAAAATTAGACATCTATTCCGCTATCATAGACCAGGCGAAAACTATGATCCCCAGCCAGCCTTTCATTGACTCAACCGTTATAGATGAACTGGCCACAGAACTTAAACCATGGATAGAAGAACAAGCCAGCACTGTTATCCACGCGGTTTATGGCTATATTAAGGAGGGCCAGAGTCTTAATGTAGATATTTCGCTGGAGCCGGTCAGGGCAGCGGTTAAAGAAAAGGTAGCAGCAGCGTTGATGGATTCACCTCCGGCTATGCTGCAAGGAGCGACACAGAGCCAGATAGATGTCTATATGTCGCAGGTATATGCCGGAATCGATAATGCTATACCGTCAAATTTTGTGATAAATGACGCCGTGGCTGGCTCATTGTTAAAGATTCCGCTGGTGCCGCTCCGGACTGTTGTCAGTACTATAAATGCCGTTTATATTTGTTCGCTTATAGCGGCGGTCATGCTGCTGTTGCTATTGGCACTGGCCCACTGGTGGCAGCCCAGGCCCATTGCCAGGTCTACGGGTATAACATTTATTCTTGTAGGAGTCGTTTGTACTCTGGGTCCGTTACTAAATTACCTTCTTGTCCAGTTTCTCAGTCAGGCTGTCGGCTCGTTTGGCTTGGCTGGCCTGCAAATCAAGCTGAACCAGCTAGCCTCCGATCTGACGGCTCCGGTGAGAATGTACGGGATAGGGTTCTTGATTTCGGGAGCGGCGTTGATTGTAATTTCGTTTTTGTTCAGGCCGGCAAGAAGTCCGCGCAGCATCCCGGCTTAGCGATAGGGTACCCTATAAAATACATCGAGGACTTGAAAGCGGTTATAGACTGGCGGCACCGCTGTATTTTCCACCGGAACACAAGTATGAAATTAAAATAGTCGACGATAACACTTTGATCGGGCGCGTTCTGGAGTGCTATGTATATCAAATGGTCGGCAAATCCGGCACCACGGGAATTCATCAGTGCGCCGCTCAATTGAGGTTCGAATCCTGGCTAAAGGGCTTAGGCGTGAACGGCCAGGTCATCAATGAGAAAAATACTAATAATTGCCTGGGCACCTGTAAAATTAATTGGAATTGAAGAGCCGTAAAATTCAAGTTGCAGAAAATTTGAATTTAACAGAGACGGAATACCGAATTTGTTTTATACTATAAATCGAAATGATTAAATGCCAGAAGCGCGGACGCGAGATTTCCAGCGGCGATGGATTCAACTATGGAGGTCATATTCTTTGCGAGGACTGCTATTTTAAGTCAGCCCATCGCGTTCAGACTTGTGATCCCCTGGCGGTGCGCTCGGCCCAGCGATTCCGAAAAGCGTCAGGGCTTGAAGCGGCGCAAGGTTTAACTGAACAACAAAGTGCAATTTATGAATTTATCAAATCCAAAGGTAAAGTCACCGTTGCCCAACTTTACACTAAGTTCCGTCTGTCACCTCAAGAATTAGAGAATCAAATAGCCGTACTGAGACACTGCGAACTGGTTAAGGGACAAAAAGAGGGGAAAGAAATTTACTTAACTCCCTTCTGAACCGATGTCTCCCAGTGTCTCAGCTTCTGAACGATTAACGTGCCAGGAGGGTTTACAATGGTTGATGAGAAGTCCATTCAAAATATCAGGAAACACGGGGTGGCTCTGGGAAATGGTGAAAGAAGGCACCAGATACTGGTCGAGGAAATAGGCTTTCCCATCGGTAAGAAATCAGAGGTCGTCATCATTGCCGGATGCTTCCAACCCGAAGGCATGCCGCAGGCGTTCTTGGCATTCAAGAAACTGCTGGACCATTTCAAAATCGACCATACATTACTTAGTAAAGAGTACTGCTGCGGCTGGATGCCCATCGGCCAGCCGGCAGTAATGGCCAAAAACGACGAAGATATAGCACGGTTCAAACAGATTTCGCGCGAGTTCGTCGCTGATAATTTCAGGCAGGCCAAGGAGCTTGGAGCCAAATCCATAGTCCTCTTCTGCGGAGCCTGTGAACCCAACTACACCAACTACAAGGACTTAACTGACCTGGAAGTGATCCCTTTCTACGAGCTTTTGGACCGCCATTTTAAAGGCGGAAAGCTGGATAGAAACGTTGATTATTATGCCGGCTGTTACCGGTTCAGGAGGCGTATAACCGATAAACCGGTTGATGTTGAACCCGCCGTCCGGGTGTTGCAGAGGATAAAGGGGCTGGAGATAAACTATATCGATAACAAGCTATGCTGTAATGTACCACCGCACATGGAGCAAATCGCCAGCTCGGTTAAAAGTGACCAGGTAATCAATATCTGCAGCGGCTGCTACTATAGTCTCACGGCCAAGCTTGCTGATAAGCCCGGCGTGAAGGTTAAAATGCTTCCGGAAATTGCGTGGGAAGCTATAAACTAAACATAGTACGGAATAAACTATATAAAAGAGGCGTATGATGGAGATTGGGGACCACTGGGAAACGATACAAAAAATATTCGAGGAAGCGTTTAAGAGCTGCTCACATTTTGCCGTGGCTACCGTTAATGAGGATGGCACACCACATGTGACCCCTATCGGCGCGCTTGTTCTACGTCCAGACCAGACTGGTTTTTATTTTGAGGAATATCCGTCCAAGATGCCAGAGAACCTTAAGCTGAGCCCCAGAGTCAGTGTACTGGCGGTCAACGCGGATAAAATATTCTGGGCGAGATCGCTTCTAGAGGGAAGATTCTCCACGCCTCCTGCGATCCGACTAGCAGGCACCGTAGGCGAGCTGAGGGATGCGACTGAGGATGAGAAAGAATCCTGGCTAAAACGAGTCTCCCTGGCTAAGGGTTTGAAGGGTTATCGAATTATGTGGGAACGGATGGCCCGGGTCCGCGATATACGGTTTGAGTCCTTCGAGCCCGTTGACTTGGGAAAGATGACCGGCGGACTGTGGTAGGCCGGGCTATTTCAGGTATTCGTCGAAGAAATCGGCAACCATACCGGTTATTTCAGAGCGGCTGGGATTAATGGCGCCGCCTACGGGTGCAAAGCCGTGCCCCGCGTTTTCTACTATGACCAATGTGGCTGGTATACCCTTGGCCAGCAGCGCGTCATACAAAATTTGTGATTGACTAACGGGCACCAGCTCGTCATTCTCCCCATGCAAAATTAGAAACGGCGGGTCGTCGCTGGAAACCCAGGTTATTGGATTGGCCTGCTTAACGATGCCGGCGTTCCGGTTTATAGTGCCGAATAGCACTAACAGAAATCTCGGGTCTCCTAGGGAAAGAGCTTTCAGGTCGATAGGGCCGAACATGTCCACCACCGCTTGCACGCGACTCGACTCATCGGCATAACCGGCGTCCCCTTCAAACTTGGCTGAAGCATCGGTTGTGCCCAGAAGGGCTACCAGATGCCCGCCGGCGCTGCCGCCCCAGGCGCCGATACGGGCAGGGTCGATACCGTAAGCTGCCGCATTTGCCCGCAGGAAGCGAACGGCACACTTGACGTCCTCTATCTGTGCCGGGAATTTATAGTCGGGCGCCAGACGATAATTTACAGCTGCTACTAAATAGCCGCGGGAACGGAGTTTCGGTATCTCCGCAATACCAGCACCCTCACTTTTATCTCCCTGAATCCAGGCGCCGCCGTGCACATAAAGAACGGCAGGCACTGCACCCGTTGCAAACTCGGGATAATAAATGTCCATCTTCAAGTCTACGCCATCGGCTGTGCCGTAGGTGATATCACGCTCTACGGTGCCCAGCTTTGCCGGGTTGATGGGTACAAGCGGATATGTATTGATTTCGGGTGCTGTCGTCTGCGCTGGAGAAATAAAAGAGCAGGCCTGGATAAGGAATACGCATAAAATCAGTCCAATGGCAAGAACGGTTCTCAAAACTCTATTCATTTCCCGCGTCCAAGGCTTCGGCTTTTAGTTTAGCAGAAATGCGAGAATATCCAGTAACCCTGCTTCAGCATACACCCAGATTACTAGCTCAGCTTTGCTCTACTGTAAAAATCAGGTAAAAACACAAATATAAACAAAGCTAGCCATATACGATAAAAAGTGCTATCATAGTTGCTTCATTTATGGGGGACGGATTTAAAGCTATTGCCGAAGGTACGGTTACCTCTCCGCAAGGCTTCCTGGCCGGAGCAGTCGAAGCGAATATAAAAAGCCCCGATAGACTCGATTTGGCTGTTCTTTATTCCGAGAAGCCGTGTGTGGCGGCTGGGGTTTTTACGACGAATTTAATTAAGTCAGCGCCGGTACTTCTTTCGAAAAAACATTTAAAGAATGGAGAAGCGCAGGCCATCGTCGTTAATTCCGGCTGCGCCAACGCCTGCACAGGCGACGCTGGCATGGCCGATGCTGTGCAGATGGCTGAGTTAACTGCGGCCAAGCTAGGACTGGCGATGAAAGACGTTCTGGTGGCCAGTACGGGCGTTATAGGGGTCTCTTTGCCCATGAGCAAAATTCGGACCGGCATCGGCCGGATCGTGCCGACCAAAAACGGAGGATATGACCTGGCGCGGGCGATGATGACTACGGACACGTTTCCCAAGGAGATAGCAATAGCGGTGGAATCGGAAATGGGTCGGTTCACTATCGGTGGTGTGGCCAAGGGAGCCGGCATGATTCATCCCAATATGGCTACTCTTCTGGCGTTTTTAACCACTGACGCCGGTGTGGAGCTCCGTTTCCTAAAGTCGGCGCTTAAAAAATCTGTGGCTAATTCCTTCAACATGGTGACTATCGACGGTGATACCAGCCCCAGCGACACGGTGATTATTCTGGCCAATGGCATGGTGGGGACTCAGACTGTGACTGCAGCCAACGGGCAGGTCTTCCAAAAGGCGCTGGATGAGGTCTGTCTTTTCCTGGCAAGGTCAATTGCCCGTGACGGGGAGGGAGCCACCAAGTCGATAGAGGTGGTAGTGGAAGGCGCTCTTAGCGAAGCCCAGGCCCGAGTGGTAGCCCGTACCATTGCCGGTTCGACACTGTTCAAGGCGGCCATGTTCGGCAACGACCCTAACTGGGGGCGTGTTGTAGCAGCAGCCGGGCGGAGTGGTGCCAGAATAAATGAAGAGAAGCTTGAAGTATATTTGAACGGTGTCTGTGTCATGAGGCGGGGTGCTCCGGTAGCTTTTGACGAGCCGAAGATGCGCCAAAGCCTGGGAGGCAAGGAAGTAACAGTTAAATTATGCCTTAATCTGGGCGCGGGCAAAGCTACGTCGTGGGGGTGCGACCTCTCCGATGAATATGTTACTATAAATAGCGCTTATACGAGCTGAGGAATGTCTCGAACCATATCTGACGTCGTATTCGAGATTATTCGCTCAGAGTGACGTAATATGAATCCTGTAGCAATAAAAATCGGCGGCAGTACCTTAGGCAGTGCCGATACAACCATCGAGGACCTGGTTACAATCCAGAAACGGGGCGTATCGCTGGTAGTCATACACGGGGGCGCCAACGTAGTCTCAACTTGGTTGGAGCGCCTGGGTATCGAGACCAGCTTCATTGAGGGGCTCCGGATTACAGATTTGGAGTCGTTGAAGGTGGTCACGGCCATACTTGCCGGACTGGTTAACAAGGAGCTGGTGTCCGCTATCTGGAAGCACGGCGGTAAAGCCGTGGGGCTCAGCGGTGTCGACGGCGGATTGATTCAGGCGAAAAACAAGAGGCCAGAATTAGGGTATACGGGAGAGGAGCTTAAAGTTAACGCAAACGTGGTAGATTTACTGCTAAAAGCCGGATATATACCGGTGATAGCGCCGGTGAGCCTGGGTTCATTCGAAGGCCCTGATGGGGATACAAATATGCTGAACGTAAACGGAGATACAGCGGCGGGTGAGATTGCGGCAGCCGTTAAAGCCGAGAAGCTGATTTTTTTAACCGATGTGCCCGGCCTGTACGACAGCTCTAAAAGACCTATCAGGGAGTTGAAGCTATATGAGGCAAATAAATTGATCGAATCGGGTGTGGCTTCCGGAGGCATGGTAGCCAAGCTGCAGGCTTGCCTGCTGGCGGCAGCCAAGGTACCGGTGACGCGGATAATAGACGGTAGAGTGCCTCACGCACTGTTGAATGAGTTCGAGGGTAAAGCCGAAGGTACGATAATAGGAAGATAAAATGGCAGACTGGCAGGAATTAGAGCAGAAATTATATATGCGGATTATCAAGCGGTGCCCCGTTACTCTGGTTCGGGGTAAAGGGGCTCGGGTTTGGGATACCGACGGCAAGGAGTATCTTGATTTTGTGGCTGGCTCGGCTGTTAACAGCCTGGGACACTGCCATCCGGTGGTGGTTAAGGCGTTGACGGAACAAGCTAAAACCCTGATTCATACATCGAACCTGTTTTATACTATTCCACAGCTACAGCTGGCTAAACTATTAATTGACAACAGCTGCCTTGACCGCGTTTTCTTCTGCAACAGCGGTGCTGAGGCTAATGAAGGAGCGATAAAGTTAGCTCGTCGCTATGGAAAGCTTCACCTGAACGGAGCCCATGAAATTATCACCACTCGTGGCTCCTTTCATGGACGGACACTAGCTACGGTGGCAGCCACGGGTCAGGACAAGCACCAAAAGCCCTATATTCCTCTACCCGACGGATTTGTCCAGGCAGATTATGATGATAGTAGCGCTATAAAAGCGGCGACCAGTAATCGGACCTGTGCCGTAATGGTAGAGCCGATTCAGGGTGAGGGTGGCGTCAACGTGCCCCACGATGACTATCTCAGTGAAGTCCGGGCCTGGTGTGACGAAAAGGGCATACTTCTTATCCTGGATGAGATTCAGACCGGCATAGGCCGGATAGGCAGCCTGTTCGGTTATCAGCAATACGGTGTCGAACCTGACGTAATGACCCTGGCCAAAGGATTAGCTGGTGGCGTGCCCATAGGAGCTTTATTAGCTAAAGAGCGGGCTTCTGTTTTTGTGCCTGGTGACCATGGGTCCACTTTCGGCGGAAACCCGCTAGTCTGTAATGTCGGAGTGGCTACGTTGAAGTTCATTATTGATAATGATATACCGGCTAAAGTGCAAAAGACGGGTCACCACTTGGTAGCCGGTTTGGAAAAATTGAAAGCTAAATTCAGCCTTATAAATGAGATAAGAGGTCGCGGACTATTATTAGCTTTGGGATTGACTGATAATATAGCGGAGGAGCTAGTGCTGGCTTGCCTAAAAGAGGGCTTGTTGGTTAATCCTGTCAAGCCGAATGCGTTGCGGTTTATGCCGCCACTCATTATTACTAATGAAGACGTTGACGAAGCGTTGACTATTCTGGAAAAAGTTTTAGCCCGGAGGATTAAATAATGGCAGACAAGGTAGTACTGGCATACAGCGGAGGTCTGGACACGTCGGCAGCCATAAAGTGGCTGGCGGATAAATATAACATGGGTGTCATTGCCCTAACCGCAGACATCGGCGGCATAACCGAATTACCGGCAATCAAGAAAAAGGCCTTGAAGGTGGGAGCCGTTAAGGCGTTAACGGTGGACGCTAAGAAAATCTTTGTGGACTCCTTTATTTTCCCGGCTCTAAAAGCCAATGCGATATACGAGAAACAGTACCCGTTAGCCACCGCACTGGGCCGCCCCTTGATAACCAAGTTGCTGGTGGATACGGCTTTGAAGGAAGGTGCCGCGGCGGTGTCGCATGGCTCTACTGGCAAGGGAAACGACCAGGTACGGTTCGATGTCAGCGTTATGGCGCTGGCTCCGCACTTAAAGATTCTGGCGCCGGCCCGGGAGTGGGGTATGACCAGAGAACAGACCATCGCCTATGCGGAAAAGTACGGCATACCGATACCGATTAAGGTTTCCAGCCCTTATTCGATAGACGAGAACCTCTGGGGGCGGAGTATTGAATGCGGCGTACTGGAAGACCCATGGGTGGAGCCGCCGGAAGAAGTCTTCGCCTGGACTAAATCACCTGCAGAAGCTCCCGACAAGCCAGAATACTTGGAAATCGGCTTCGAGGCAGGGATACCCGTAAGCTTAAATGGTAAGAAACTTGACGGCGTCAGCTTAATTCAGCAGCTCAATAAATCCGCCGGCAAACACGGTGTAGGCAGAGTCGACCACGTGGAAAGCCGGCTGGTGGGCATAAAATCCCGAGAGATCTACGAGTCCCCGGCGGCTGTGGTGCTGCTGAAGGCTCACCAGGCCCTGGAAGCTATGACGTTGTCTCACCAGCAGCTCCGTTTCAATGAGAAGGTTACCGCCGAATACTCTGATATCATTTACAACGGCCTGTGGTTTACACAGCTGCGCGAGGACCTGGCCGCCTACGTCGACCGGGCGCAAAAACACGTTGCCGGCACCATCAGAGTGAAACTGTTTAAAGGTAATTGCGTCGTGGTCGGCAGAAAATCACCGGTCTCACTATATGATTTCGGGCTGGCTACTTACGATAAGGGCGACGTGTTCGACCAGAGCGCTTCGCTGGGTTTCATTCAGATATACGGCTTGCCCACCAAGGTCCAATCAAGGGTCCAGGGTGGTGGCAAGAAACCTAAGAGAGCTTGACATAATAAGAGTGTATAATGGCTGACAAGGACAAGAGCAAGGACCGCCTGCGCGGCCGCTTTAAAAGGGGTATCGACAGGAACGTTGAAAAATACGTGGCTTCGGTCCCTGTAGACTGGCGATTGTATAAACAGGATATCGCCGGCAGCATGGCGCACGCCCGGATGCTGGCCAAGCAAGGACTGATATTGAAGAAAGACGCTGAGCTTATCGTCAAAGGCCTGACCTCCATCCAAGGGGAGATAGAGCAGGGAAAGTTCGAATATAAAATAGAGCTAGAAGACGTCCACATGAATATAGAGAGCCGGCTGTTTGAGAAGATAGGCGACGTGGCCGGCAAGCTGCATACCGCACGCTCCAGAAACGACCAGATAGCGCTCGACATGCGAATGTTCGTCAAAGAAGCTATTGTCGATGCGGTCGGCAAACTAAAGGGGTTTCAGCTGGCTCTGCTTGATGTGGCTGAGGCTAACAAGTCTACAATTATGCCCGGATATACACACCTGCAGCATGCCCAACCGATCCTTTTCGCTCATCATTTGTTGGCTTATTTCGAGATGTTGCAGCGGGATATAACAAGATTCCTGGACTGTCTGAGGCGGACCGACGTCATGCCTCTGGGCAGCGGTGCCCTGGCGGGGGTGGGTTACGCCATCGACCGCGACTTCATGGCTGCAAAACTAGGTTTCGTCGAGTTGAGCCGAAATAGCCTGGATGCCGTATCCGATAGGGATTTCGTCATTGAGTACGAAGCGGCGGCAGCCATAACCATGATGCATGTATCCAGGTTGGCCGAAGAGATAGTGCTGTGGTCGTCCGATGAGTTCGGCTTTGTGGAGCTGGATGACGCCTACGCCACCAGCAGCAGCATTATGCCTCAGAAAAAGAATCCGGATGTTGTAGAATTGGTGCGTGGCAAGACGGGTACGATTTATGGAAACCTGCTGGCTATACTGACCACCATGAAAGGGTTGCCGCTGGCTTATAACCGGGACATGCAGGAAGACAAGCAGGGTCTTTTCGACACGGTGGATAAGCTGCTGGCGACACTGGACGTTTTTACTGGCTTGATGGGGAGCCTGAAAATCAATGCCAGCCGGATGCAGCAGGTAATGACCGATAGCTACCTGCTGGCTACAGACCTGGCCGATTATCTGGTTCAAAAGGGTCTTCCGTTCCGGGAGGCGCATCGAATCGTGGGTGAGCTGGTAAAGTATGCTGCGGGTAAAGGAAAGAGTTTCCAAAAACTCAGCATGGAAGAATATAAAAAGTTCTCGCCTCTATTCGATAAAGATGTCTACGGCATTACTATACGGACATCGGTTGCGGCGCGAAACATAGTTGGCGGTACCGCGCCAAAACAGGTACTGGCCGCACTATCCGGAGCCAGGAAACTGGTCGGCAAAGGTAAATGAAAAATAAACGAATAAAACTGGCTCCATCGATACTCTCCGCTGATTTCAGCCGATTGGGCGAGCAAATCGCCGAAGTAACTAAAGCCGGTGCCGATTATATTCACGTCGATGTCATGGACGGGCACTTCGTACCGAACATCACTATCGGCTCACCGGTGGTGGCTTCTCTTCGCTCACGAACCGAACTTCCGCTGGATGTCCACTTAATGATTGAGCAGCCGGAAGCGCATATAACTCAATTTGCCGATGCCGGCGCTGATATAATTACGGTACACGTGGAAGCTGCCAAGCATCTGCACCGTGTGGTAGAATCAATTAAAGACACCGGAGTCAAAGCCGGGGTATCGCTGAATCCAGCAACCCATTTAAGCGCGCTGGATGAGGTTTTACCCATGCTCGACCTGGTGCTGGTTATGACCGTCAACCCAGGCTACGGGGGGCAGACTTTTATTGAGAGCATGAAGGATAAGATTATCAGGCTGCGTCGCATACTTGATGAAAGGCATCTGGGTGTGGAACTCGAGGTTGATGGTGGTATTACAGTGCGGTTAGCACCTGAAGTAGCCAAAGCGGGAGCCGATGTTCTGGTTGCCGGGGCAGCGATTTTTAACTCGAAGCAGGGGGCAACCAAGGCGCTGCAAGAGATGAGAAAAGCTCTTGATTTAGTGAGCTAATTTATGTTGATTGCGCATGCACTGAGTGCACAGATTAACCTGTTTCGATTTTCCATCGACAACGATGGTAGCGCGCTGGATGTTAGGCAGCCAACGCCGTCTGGTATGCTGTTTCGAGTGGCTCACCCTGTGGCCGAAGTGTACACCCTTGCCACAGATATCACATTTATTAGCCAAATCGCTAACTCCTTCTACCTAAATTGGTCTTGACAACAGGAGTAGGATTATACCACAATTGCCAGATTGTAATAAAGGAGACGGATGAAGCAGGTTCTTTCATGTGCCGGTCAAGAGTTTAAGGACATGTTCGCTGCCGGCAGCGGCTGGCTGGAAAAAACTGTTCCGGACATTAATGCTATAAACGTTTTCCCCGTTCCGGATGGTGATACCGGTACCAACATGTTTCTGACCATGCGGTCGGTCATGGAAGAGGCGGACAGAATCTCGGACAATAGCGTAGCATCCGTAGCTAAGGCCATGGCTCAGGG
>Ga0116202_10000393_pt1 | contig 24053 bp, 21 predicted proteins | sample LakKivw325mmetaG_FD_94479 | JGI IMG/M metagenome (GOLD analysis project Ga0116202, IMG submission 94479) | Anoxic lake water microbial communities from Lake Kivu, Rwanda to study Microbial Dark Matter (Phase II) - Lake Kivu water 325m metaG | ecosystem: Environmental > Aquatic > Freshwater >... | reverse complement strand
TCAAACGTACCGCCTATGGCTACCGCAATCCCCAGAACTTCAGAGAGAGAATCATGCTGACCAACAGACAGGAGGCTCAGCCTATCGCTGCATGAGGTCCATCACACTTATTGACGTAGAACCCGATGGAAGATGCACAACGTTTGCACCCGCGTCTTCTTTCCTGCTATAGTAGGACAGTTCCTCTGAATACGTGTGCAAAGAGTGGGCTCGACCCACTTTTTTGTTGCTGGCGCAGACGGAGAGACAGAAGGTACAGCGTATGAAGACGGAGTTTATGGCGGCCATCACCCAGCTCTCCTCCGAGCGCAACCTGCCGAGGGAGGTGATTCTCGAGGCACTCGAGGCGGCGCTCGTCTCCGCGTACAAGAAGGAGGTCTTCACCGCCGAGCAGGACGTTGTCGTTAGGATCGACACCGCGTCCGGTGACATCCACGTATACCTATTGAAGACGGTGGCGGAGACTGTGTCGGATCCGGAGCGGGAGATACTGCTCGCGGATGCCCGCCGGATCCGCCGAGACGCGGCTATCGGAGATGTGGTTGAGATCGAATCCACTCCGAGCGGGGCGGGACGCATCGCCGCGCAGATTGCGCGCCAGGTTGTGTTGCAGCGTCTTCGCGAGGCGGAGCACCACGCAACCTTCGAGCAGTTCGTGGGCAAGGAAGGTGAGGTGGTCACCGGCACGGTCCAGTTTGCTCAGCCGAACGCCGTCTATGTGACCATCGGCCGGCGCGAGGCGATACTGCCCTCCATCGAGCAGTTGCCCAACGAGCGATACCACGCCGGCCAGCAGCTCAAGTTCTACCTGCTGCAGACCAGTCAGGAAGGCAGGGGTCCCCGGGTCACACTCTCTCGCTCTCACCCGAACCTCGTGCGGCGCCTCTTTGAGATAGAGATTCCGGAAGTCCATGCCGGAGTGGTCGAGATACGGGCGGTGGCCCGCGACCCCGGACACCGCAGCAAGGTGGCCGTCTCAAGCCGGCAGGAATCGGTTGAACCGGTCGGCTCCTGTCTCGGTCCCCGGGGCATCCGGCTTCAGAGCGTGGTGAACCAGCTGAACGGCGAGAAAATCGACGTGGTCGAGTGGCACGCCGATCCTCGCGTCTTCATCGCCAACGCACTAAGTCCGGCCCAGGTAGCCCGCATCGACCTCGATGAGAGCGGCAGGACGGGGACGGTGATCGTCCCGGACAAGCAGTTGTCGCTGGCCATCGGAAGAGGCGGCCAGAACGCCCGCCTCGCGGCGAAGCTGACAGGCTGGAGAATCGACATCAAGAGCACGTCGGCGGTGGAGGCTGAACTCGGCGAGCCGGTCTTGCCCGTCGCGGCGCCGCCCGAGGCGCCCGCGGTGGAAGCACAGGCAGCGGCGCCCGCAGCGCCGGAAGCCTTCGAGGTGGTCGCGCCTGAGCCTCAACCGGTCGCCGAGACCCCGGCGCCCATCCCTGTGGAGGCACCCGCGGCGGCGCCGGAACAGAAGGTTGAGGAGGTCGTCGAAGAGCCGGAGCAGGAACTCGCCGAAGGCAAGACGCTGGAGCAGTTGCTGGCCAGCGAGGTCTTCCGATTTGACGAGGACTCGGGCAAGGGCGAATCGGTGCTCCGATTCGCGGAAGACATCCTCCCCGGTGCGCGAAGGGGCGGAAAGAGCGACAAGCCGAAGGCCAAGAAGAAGAAGCGCCGCTCGTATGGTGACGAAACAGACGACGCCTAAGCACGCCCCGCAGCGCACGTGCGTCGCATGCGGCGCCCGCAAGGACAAGCGGTCGCTCGTGCGCGTCGAAATCAGTCCTGATGGCATACTCAACATAGGTGGAGCGGCCCGCCAGCAGGCCAGAGGTGCGTATCTCTGTCCGTACGGGGAGTGCTGGGAGAAGGGACTGAAAGGCTCCCGGCTCGAGCGTGCACTTCGCACGCGTCTCACCGACGAGAACCGGGTGGCTCTGCTACAATACGCAGGCACGCTTCAGGAGTCCGAAACGCATGGCAAGAACGACGCCGAACAGGAATAGACCATTTGTGAGGGCAAGGAGGCCCGCGCCCCCGCAGCCCAGGCCGGATAATCGACCGGAGGTTGTGACGACGCGTCCGACGGTGGGTTCTCGCCCGGCCGCAGTGCCTCAGGTCGAGCTTGGCGGGGCGTCGATGACGGTCAAGCAGCTCTCTGAAGTGCTGAAGGTCGACGTGGCGCGCGCCGTGAAGCAGATCATGCGGCGCGGCATCATGGCCAGCGTGAACGACGTCATCGACTTCGAGACCGCTGTCCGCGTCGCGCAGGACCTCGGCTTCCAGGTAGTACGCAGGAAGCAACCGGCGACGTCGTCCTCGAAGAAGGCGCGTGAGGGTGAGTCCCTTGCCACCCGGCCGCCGGTGGTGACCGTCATGGGTCACGTGGACCACGGCAAGACAACGCTGCTCGACACCATCCGCAAGACGAACGTGACGGCCCGCGAGGCGGGCGCTATCACGCAGCACATCGGCGCGTACCAGAGCGTCCTTGGCGGGCGCGCGCTCACCTTCCTCGATACGCCGGGCCACAAGGCGTTCACGGCGATGCGTGCGAGAGGCGCACGCGCCACCGACATCGTCGTTCTGGTCGTGGCGGCCGACGACGGCATCATGCCTCAGACGCGTGAAGCAATCGATCATGCGAAAGCTGCCGGCGTGCCCATCGTCGTTGCCATCAACAAGGTGGACAAGCCTGAGGCCAATCTGGACCGTGTGAAGCAGCAACTCGTGGAAGCCGGTCTCGTCATCGAGGAGTGGGGCGGCGAAGTCGTCTGTGTGCCGCTGTCCGCGAAGACGGGCAAGGGCGTTCCGGAGTTGCTCGAGAACCTCTTCCTTGTCGCCGACATCATGGACCTGAAGTCCGACCCGACGGGCCCGGCGGAGGGCGTGGTCGTCGAATCCCGGCTGGACAAGACCCGAGGTCCTCTGGCCTCCCTGCTCGTGCAACGCGGCACGCTTGTCCCGGGCGACATGGTCGTCGCCGGCGCTGCCTGGGGCAAGGTGAAGGCGATGCTCAACGACCTGGGCCAGAGAGTTGCCGCCGCGGGTCCGTCGACGCCGGTAGAAGTGCTCGGTCTGGGCGGCGTGCCCCTGGCGGGTGAGCCGTTCAAGGTTGTTGCGGAGGAAAAGGAAGCCCGCACCCTGGCGGAACAGCGTCTGCAGAGCGCCGCTCCTTCTCAGATGAGTCTCAGCGCGCTCTCCAGCCAGATCGGCGAGGGGAAGATCAAGGAGCTGAGCATCGTCCTGAAGACAGACGTGCAGGGCAGCATCGAGCCCATCCGCTCGAGTATCGAACGACTCGGCACCGACGAGGTGAAGCCGAGAGTGGTGGCCGCCGCAAGCGGTGCAATCACGGAGAACGACGTTCTACTGGCGGCCGCACACCAGGGCATCGTTATCAGCTTCAACGCGAAGACGGCTCCGGGAGCGGAGCAGGTGGCCGAGCAGGTCGGCGTGAGCATCCAGCACTACGACATCATCTACCGCCTCGAGGAAGACATCGACGCGGCGCTGAAGGGCATGCTCAAGCCGACGTACGTGGAGACGCTCGCGGGTCGAGCCGAGGTGCGTGCAATCTTCCCCAGCGGCAAGCAGACCAAGATCGCAGGCGTGTTTGTCCGAGACGGCCGCCTCTGGAGGGGCGCCTACAGGGTCCGCGTTGTTCGTGCCGGGGAGGTCGTCAGCGAACCCCAGATCACGAGTCTGCGCCGGTTCAAGGACAACGTGAACGAAGTCAGTGCCGGACTGGAGTGCGGCGTCGGACTAGAGCCGTTCGGCGACACGCAGGTGGGCGACATCATCGAGCTTTATCGCAGAGAGAAGTCCACGTAGCACTGTAGCCCTCGATCCCCGTTTCGGCGGGGAAAGCCAGGAAGGGTGGTGACGTGTCCAGAAGAACGGAACGCCTCAACCGGGCTATTCAGCAGGAGATCAGCCGGCTGCTCGAGAAGGAGATCAACGATCCCCGGCTTTCGAGCCTGATTTCCGTAACGGCGGTGTCGATCAGCGATGACCTCCGCCACGTTCACGTTTCGGTGAGCGTCATGGGAGACGAGGCCAGCAGGGAGCAGGCTCTTGCGGGCTTCAGGGCAGCCTCCGGCTTCATCCGCAAGACCGTCGCGACGAACCTCCGGATGCGCCACGCGCCCGAGTTCGACTTCGCGTACGACAACTCCATAGAGCAGGCGGCAGCCGTTCTGAAGCTCATCGAGCAGGTCTCCGGCAATCCCTAGGGCCGGCGCTTCACTCGATCCCGCACAGCCTCTGAGCAGCCCTCTGCTTCACGCCGAGATTGACCTGCCGGGCAATCATGATGCGCTGCGCCTGGGGAGAGCCGGCTCCATGCATCGACTCCGGAAGGTAGCAGGCGGCGCCGAGTCCCAGGGTCAGGCTCTCGATGAGCCGGAGCACGCGCATGCGCTTCTCCGCCGGCACATCCGCGACTCCCTTCATGTACTTGTCCACGAATCTGCCGACTCGCGGATCCCGGAAGTCCTTCTCCGAGGGCACAGTGACCACCACGCCACCGGCGATCTCCTGCGCCATGCGGGCGAGCTCGTACGGCACCCGGGTGACGTGGAGCTTCGTTATGTTCGCCATGAGGGGATTGACGTAGAACGTCCCTGACGGCTCGGCAGCACCCTCGTATGCGCAGGCGAGGCTGCAGCAGAAGATGGTCTCGTTGAGGTGGTTCATCTCAACGATCTTATCCTTGACGTGAGGCGCATCGGCGATGCCGTTGTACTCCGCAATGGTCTGGGTCGCGCCGATGATGACGTCTCCCATTCCTGCCTTACAGGCGTAGCTCTGGCGGTGGTACGACGCGAACTTCTCGACAAGCTCGCCGGCAAACTCGTGCTCGCGGCACATGAAGACGCGCTCCCACGGGACGAACACGTCGTCGAAGACGACCAGGCATTCGTGCCCGCCGTAGTATAGGTTGCCAACGTCGTACGTCTTCCCCTCGAGCTTTCGGGTATCGCTCGGCTGACGGCCGTAGATGTAGACGATGCCCTTCGTGTCGCTCGGGACGGCGAACGAGACCGCGTAGTCCCGGTCTTCCTCCCGCATGGCGCGGGTAGGCACCACGATGATCTCGTGTGAGTTGAGGGCGCCCGTCTGGTGCAGCTTGGCTCCCCTCACGATGATACCTTTCTCGTCCGTGCGGACGATGTGGGTATACATGTCCGGGTCGGCCTGGTCGGCTGGTCTGAGACGCCGGTCACCCTTCGCGTCCGTCATCGCAGCATCACACACGAGGTCTTCATCCTGCACGTAACGAAGGAACTTGAGGAATCTCTCGTTGTAGTGGGTGCCGTGCTTTCGGTCTATGTCGTAGGTCACAACGGAAAGCGTATTCAGGGCGTCCATGCCGGCGCAGCGCTGGAAGCATGTGCCGGTGTGCGCCCCCATCAGTCTCTCCATCCTGGACTTCTTGACGAGATCTCCGGTGCTCTGGTGAATGTGCGTGAAGCGGTTGATGCGCTTGCCGGTCAGGTGCGAGGTCGCAGTCATGATATCGCCCTGAGCGAGCTCGTACGAGGCTGCCACGGCGTTCATCGACGGGACAACGATAGGATGGTCGACGATGTTGGTCAGCCGCTCGCCGAACATGTACACCTCGAGGTTGAGGCGCCGAAGGCTGTCGATGTACTCCTGTCGTGTCTTCATGGTGTTCTGCCTCCATTCGATGTCGCGTGGTAAGCTCAAGCCCGCACAAGCAGGCGAGGCAACGGATGCCGCCGAGTCCTCCTCCGGGGCAGACTCTGTTCGAGCTGCCGTCCGGAGGAGGCTCAACTTGATCAGAACAACGGCTAGCGCAGCAGGTCCCGCGCAATAACCATCCGCTGGACCTCTGAAGTTCCCTCGTAGATCTGCGTCAGCTTCGCGTCCCGGAAGTAGCGCTGCATCGGAGAATCCATCATGTACCCGTAGCCGCCGAAGATCTGGATACCCTTGACTGCGATATCCATGCAGGCATCGGTCGCAACCAGCTTGGCCATCGCGGCCGCCTTCACGGCATTGCCGCCCTCGTCCATTATCTTCGCCGCCTTGTACATGAGCAGGCGGGCGGTCTCGACCTGACAGGCCATGTCAACAAGCATCCACTGGATGGCCTGGTTCTCGGCGATGGGCTTGCCGAACTGCTTCCTCTCCTTGGCGTACTCGACGCAGCGGTCCAGCACGGCCTGTGCGATGCCGACAGCCTGACAGGCAATGCCGATGCGCCCTTCGTCCAGGGTACCAAGGCAGATCTTCATGCCCTTGCCCTCATCGCCCAGCCGGTTGGCTCCCGGAACCCGCACGTTGTCGAAGACGAGCTCGGCGTTGGTCGCGCCCTTCATGCCGACCTTCTGGTACTGCGGGCCACGGCTGAAGCCGGGCATCGTCGCTTCAACGATGAAGGCCGTCATACCGCGAGGTGCGAGTTCGGGGATGCCGGCGAACACGACGATCGTATCGCACGCCGGGCCGTTCGTGATGAAGAGTTTGGAGCCGTTGAGGATGTAATCGCCGCCGTCGCGAACAGCCGTCGTCTTGATATTGGCGATGTCGCTCCCCGCTTCCGCCTCGGTGATGGCGAAGGCTCCGACTTTCTCTCCGGCGCAAAGCGCAGGGAGGTACTTCTTCTTCTGCTCCTCCGTACCGTAGAGTAGAATCGGGCGCATGCAGAGGCTGATGTGCGCATCAACGATGTCGCAGGTCGAAGCGCACGCGCGGGCGAGTTCCTCCATGACGATGGAGAGCGACATGATGTCGCCGCCACTGCCGCCGTACTCGGCAGGAACGGCAAGGCCGGTGAAGCCCACCCCGGCAAGCTTCTTGAAGTTGTCCATGGCAAAGACCTCGGCCTTGTCGACCGCATCCGCCACGGGTTCAATCTCGTTCCTGGCAAATTCTCGCGCCGTTGCCTGCAGCATCTGCTCGGCTTCAGTCAGATGGAAGTCCATGTACATCTCCTCCTTGAATACAGTAGGGTGCGCCAGTAAGTGTACCGGTTTCACACTCCCGTGAAAACAGGGGCGGGCGTCCCTCGCGGAATGAGGCGAGGCCCTCGGCACGATCGGAGCCGCTGGCATAGAATGCGGTGGTCGCCTCCACCTCCAGAAGCGCCAGCCGACGCATCCGCGCGGTGGTCGCGGCCCTGAGAAGCATCTTCGTCACGCGCGGACTGCCGGCGCCCCGGTCCAGCAGCGACCGGCATAGTCCCACCGCCTCTCTAAGCAACGCATCCGGTGCGGCGGCGCGCTCCGCCAGCCCGTTCAGGATTGCCTCCCGGGCTCCCACGTCCTCCCCGAGCATCACCATCGTCCTGGCGCGCGCCGGGCCAACAAGCGACAGCAATCCCCATAGACACCCGACGTCGTAGTACATGCCCAGCCCTATCTCAGGAATGCGGAAACGGGCGGTGTCGGCGACGATCCTGAAGTCGCAACAGGTGGCGAGGCAGGCGCCCCAACCAATAGCGGGACCATTGACCGCTGCAAGAGTAATCTGAGGCAGGCACCGGAGCGCTCGAATGATGCCCTGGCCGTGTTCCTGGTAGAGCCGCTCGTTCTGCTGTGGCGGCAGGTAGAAGTCCCGCCGACCCTTCGGACTTATGTCGACGCCGGCGCAGAACGCGCTTCCCTCTCCGGTGAGCACCACCGCCTTCGCTCGCTCGTCAGTCTTGAGCCCTGCAAGGACCTCGCCCAGCGCAACCAGCATCTCACGGCTGAGCGCGTTGCGACGTCCGGGACGATTCAGCAGGAGTACCGCGACCTCGCCATCCCGCCTCACCAGCACGGGGCTGTCGCCGGAACCTGATGACTCACGACGGGGCCCCGGCAAGACGCTGGGACAGTCGTCGACTCGCCCCATGCCGCTCAGTCCGTCTCCAGCTTGAAGCGCGGCTTGCGCTTCTCCCTGTATGCGCTCATCCCCTCGACGGCATCGCCGGTGGCCGTGTAGAAGGCCTGCACGAGCTCCGGTTCCATGGCAGCGAGGTCGGCGAACTGGGCGACCGTCGCGGCATTGATCATGCGCTTCACGAGTCGAAGCGCAGTCGGTCCCTTCGTGGATAGCTTGTCCACGAGCTGCGATGCCGCCGTCATGAGCTGGTCAGGAGCAACCACATCGTGCACGAGTCCGATGTCCCTGGCCTCGCGAGCGGGAATCCGGTCGCAGGTCATGATCATCCTCCTGGCGTGCGCCGGACCTATCAGGCTGAGAAGTGGATACAGACAGCTCACGGAGTAGCCGATGCCGATGGCCGTCTCGGGAATGCTGCAGTATGCGCCTTCGGCGATGAGCCGGAAGTCGCAACAGGAGACAAGCCCCAGGCCGAGGCCGACGCAAGGTCCGTTGATTGCCGCGATGGTCACCTGGTGCAGATTGGTCCAGTTCCGGACGACGTTCTGTCCGTTCTCCTGGAACACACGCTCGTTCGGCTGCCGCGCATCGTACCACGCGTCCCGCGCTTCCCTGGTGACGTCGATACCGGCGCAGAACGCCCGACCGGCCCCCGTGATAACGACGAACCGTCGGCGCAGGTCGAGGCGCAGGTCATCGACGATATCGCTGAACTCGTACAGCATCTCGATGTTGAACGCGTTCAGCTTATCCGGGCGGTTGAGAGTGATTGTTGCCGTCTCTCCCGCCTTCTCGAAAGTGAAGTAGCGATAGCTATCTGCCAACGACTCCTCCTTCTATAAGCGACGAACGTGCGCCGCCCGTGCTGCAATCTGCGCACGCTTGCGACTGCTTCTTCATGCGGGTTTGTCGCGCGACTCCAGGACCATTTCGCCGATCATCCGCGCCACGCCGCCCGGAACGCAGCTGCAATGCTCGTAGCCGTTCAGCCTCGCGAACTCCTTTGCGTCGTCGGGGCTTGCCAGGTTCAACTCCTTGCCGAACCGCTGTCTCACGATATCCCGGCACATAACAGAACCGAACTCCTTCTCAAACCAGCGGCAGAACCTGCGTCCCCGGGCAATGGCATCCATGTAGCTCTGCATGTCCGCAGGGTCCTCGCGCCCCCACACGATGCCGATGGCCATCAGCCCCGCGACGACGGCACCGCATGTCTCACCTCTCACGGCGATTCCGGGCATCGCTGTGGCGGCCTTGTAGGTCAACGTGTCTCCGATGCCGAACACCTCCTGGAGCGCTCGCAGGCACCCCTGGGCGCAGTTCCTGCCTTCGATCTCATAGGCAGCGGCTTTTCGCTGCACCTCGTCGAGCAGTTGCGTCTTCGTCACGTCGTCCGCCATCCTGTCGGGCCTCCTCTCTCTTGCGTTGCCTTCCGGCGCACTGTGCGCGTTGACGGCAGTACAGTATGGCAGGAACGGGCACGCTTTTCGAGGCACGAAGGAGAGCCCGGGACGCGTATTGACACGATGGCGCGCATACTATAATGTAGGTAGCTTGTGCGGTCCTTCGGTCGGTGAGTGACTCGAGGGACAATGGAGCTATCGCGTTGAGGTCACCTCGTGTGATGCGCTTCTCAACTACTCCTCACGCAGCGGCCAGCATCGGTCTTGCCCGGAGAGAGGGACTGGCGCGAGATCTCGGACACCCGGCGAGAACGATCATGGCCTGTGCGCGTGTATGGACAACGGACCCGGGAGTGCATCACACCGGGATTCACTTGAGCGGATGCCTTTACAGCTAGCTAAGGAGGCGATACACGACATGGGTAGCGTCAATGTGGCGATCATAGGAGTGGGCAACTGCGCCTCGTCGTTCGTGCAGGGGGTCCACTACTACCGCGATGCGAGCGAGACGGATTTCGTGCCAGGTTTGATGCACGTCAACCTGGGTGGCTACCACATCAGAGACATCAACTTCGTGGCGGCTTTCGACATCGACAAGAACAAGGTGGGCAAAGACCTCGCGAAGGCCATCTACGCTCCGCCGAACAACACCTTCAAGTTCTGTGATGTGCCGAAGTCCGGCGTGAGGGTCGAGCGCGGCATGACGCACGACGGCCTGGGCAAGTACCTGTCGCAGGTTATCGAGAAGGCGCCCGGACCGACGGCTGACATCGTGGGCATCCTCAAGGAGACGAAGACCGACGTCGTGGTGAACTACCTGCCGGTGGGCAGCGAGGAAGCCACGAAGTGGTACGTGGAGCAGGTGCTGGCCGCCGGTTGCGGCCTGGTCAACTGCATCCCGGTGTTCATCGGACGCGAGGCCTACTGGCAGAAGCGGTTCGCCGAGAAGGGCCTCCCGGTCATCGGAGACGATATCAAGTCGCAGGTCGGCGCCACCATCACTCACCGCGTCCTCACGAAGCTCTTCAGGGACAGAGGAGTGAAGCTCGAGCGCACGTACCAGCTCAACTTCGGCGGCAACACAGACTTCTTGAACATGCTTGAGCGCGAGCGTCTCGAGTCCAAGAAGATCTCCAAGACGAACGCCGTCACGTCCCAACTCGACTACGACCTCGGGCCGGACAATGTGCACGTCGGACCCAGCGACTACGTGCCGTGGCTGCTCGACCGCAAGTTCTGCCACGTGCGAATGGAAGGCCGGACGTTCGGCGATGTCCCGCTGCTGCTCGAGATGAAGCTCGAGGTCTGGGACAGCCCGAACTCCGCAGGCGTCGTGATCGATGCCGTGCGGTGCTGCAAGCTTGCCCTTGATCGTGGCCTGTCGGGCACCATTGTCGGCCCTGCCTCCTACTTCATGAAGTCGCCGCCCATCCAGTACGGCGATGACGAGTGCCGGCGCCGCACCGAGGAGTTCATCAGCAACCAGTGCCAGGAGGAGCCGGTGACTCTGCCGGCACCCCTCGCCGCCGAAGCCAAAGGCTAGGAGCGGTTCCGGTCGAAGATTAGCTGTCGGGCCCGCACCATGCGGGCCCGTCGCATGTCAGTGATGGCAAAGAGCCTTCAGCAGCACAGAAGAGCCCTGGGTGCGAAGATAGCGACTCCGCTCGTCGGATTGCTGCGACGCTGCCGCGTGTCGCCCAACGCCCTGACCGTCGCCGGCGTCCTCGTCACGCTGGTTGCGGCGTGGCTGGCTGCCGAGGGCCGGTTCGTCTCCTCCGGTCTCGTGCTCGGCGGGGCGGGGCTGTTCGACCTGCTCGACGGGGCGCTGGCCCGGGCGACAGGACGCACCTCGAAATTCGGAGCCATACTCGACTCGACGGGCGATAGAGTATCGGAGGCTGCGCTCCTGGTCGGCATCTCGCTGTGGTTTGCCGGCCGGGGTGACATCGTGGCTCTCGCGCTCTGCGACGTGGCACTGGTAGCATCGTTGCTCGTCAGCTACATTCGCGCACGGGGCGAGGGCATGGGAGTTGAGTGCACTGCCGGTTTGTTTACCCGTCCTGAGAGGGTTATAGTATTGGCGCTCGGTCTGTTGAGCGGCCTCGTGCTCGCCGCGGTCTGCATCGTGGCATTCTTCGCCTCGGTGACCGTGGTGCAGCGTCTAGTCTATCTGTATCGCAAGGGAGTGGACTGATGCCAGTTGTTGCGCTCGTTGGTGGACAGTGGGGGGACGAGGGCAAGGGCAAGGTGATTGACTCCATCGCCGCCCGCGCGAACATGGTCATCCGATACGGCGGCGGCGACAACGCCGGCCATACGACCGTGAACCCCTATGGTACGTTTCGGCTGCACCTCATACCGTCCGGCATCTTCTACGGGAACGTCCGCTGTGTCATCGGCAATGGAGTAGTCGTCAACCCGGCGGTGCTCCTCCGCGAGATAGCGGAGCTCAAGGAGCACGGCATCAGCGCCGACAAGCTGCTCGTGAGCGACCGTGCGCACCTCATAATGCCGTACCACACGCTCCTCGACCGGCTTGAGGAGGAACGGCGCGGCCACGGCGCCATCGGGACAACTCAGCGAGGCATCGGGCCGGCCTTCGTCGACAAGGTGGCGCGCACGGGACTTCGCGTGGGAGACCTGCTATATCCCGCGGAGTTCCGGAAGCAGCTTCAGTCGGTCATGGAGCAGAAGAACGCGCTGCTGACATCGATGTACGGGCACCCCGCGCTTGCGGTGGACGAGGTCTACAGGCAATACGTCTCCTACGCGGAACAGATGCGTGACCGCATCGCCGATACTCTGCCCGTGATCCACGAGGCCATGCAACGCGGCGACATGATCCTGCTGGAAGGGGCGCAGGGCGCACTGCTCGATACGGACCTCGGCACGTATCCGTTCGTTACCTCGTCCTCACCCCTGGCCGGAGGTGCCACGACGGGCAGCGGTATCGGCCCAACAGCCGTTGACAGCGTGATCGGCGTGTTCAAAGCCTATGCCACGCGCGTCGGCGGCGGCCCCATGCCCACGGAACTCAAGGACGACATGGGCCAGTTCATTCGAGAGAAGGCCGGCGAGTACGGCGCCACCACGGGCCGTCCACGACGGTGCGGCTGGTTCGATGCTGTCGCCGGCAGGTTCAGCGTCCTCATCAACGGCATGACCGAAGTGGCGCTGACCCACCTGGACATATTCGACGGTTTCTCCACCATCAAGGTGTGCACCGGCTACCGCGTCGGGGACAGAGTGCTGAAGGAATTCCCCTCCAGAGTGGAGACGGTCGCCGAGTGCGAGCCGGTGTACGAAGAGTTCCCGGGCTGGTCCGAGTGCACGGAGGACATCGACCGCTTCTCGGCGCTGCCTGCCAACGCCCAGGCATACATCCGCACGATTGCCCGCCTGCTCGGCTGCACAGTCACGCTGGTGTCGATGGGGCCAAAACGCGAGCAAATGATCGAGGTCAGACTCTAAGAGCCTGACCTCGTTTGCTGTTGCCCCGCGGCATCCCCCGCGTCTCGCCCCGGCTACTTCGCCGGGATGGGCAGATCGATGGTGTGCTGCTTGAGGGTTGCCAGTATCTTCTCAGCCGTCTTCTCGTCGGGTTCGCACAGTGGCAGGCGCGTCGGGCCGACCTGGAAGCCCAGGTGGTTCATAGCGAACTTGAGCGGGATGGGGTTCGCAATCAGGAACATGGCATCGACGAGCGGCAACAGACGCCGATGGATGGCGGCCGCCTCAAGCACCTTGCCGGCGAGGAGCTTGTTCATCATGTCCTTCGTCTGCAGACCGACGAGGTGCGTGATGACACCGACGACTCCATAGCCGCCCATGGCCATGAGCGGAAAGGTGTCCCCGTCGTTGCCGCTGTACACCAGGAACCCTTTCTCGACTCCCTCGATGATCTCGGATATCTGCCGGAAGTTGGCGCTGGCCTCCTTCACAGCCACGATATTGCCGACCTTGCTCAGGCGTATGACTGTCTCAGAAGCCATGTTGCTGGACGTCCTCGAAGGCACGTTGTACAGGATGCAGGGCAGTGCCGTTGCCTCGGCGATGGCGCTGAAGTGACGGAAGATGCCCTCCTGTGTCGGCCGGTTGTAGTACGGCACGACCAGCAGGCAGCCGTCGACTCCCAGCTTCTCGGCCTCTCTCGTCAACTGAATACTCTCACGTGTACTGTAGTTGCCTGTGCCCGCAATTACCGTACCCTGGCTACCCAGCTCCGCCTTGACCTCGGCAAACAGCCGCAGCTTCTCGTCAGTCGTCAGCGTCGGCGACTCTCCTGTCGTGCCGGACACGAGGATGCCGTCGCTTCCCGACTTCATGAGTGCACGCGCGAGCTTCCTTGCCTGCGCGTAATCAACCTCTCCCTTCGCGTCGAAAGGTGTCACCATAGCAGTCAGGAGTCTTCCGAACTTCGGCATCTCAGGCCCTCCTCTTCTTGGACTTGATCCAGTCTCTTCGAAGACCTTCTTCGACGATCTGGACGGCATTCAGAGCAGCACCCTTCCTCAGATTGTCACATACGACCCACATGGAGAGCGAGTTGGAGCGAGATGTGTCGCGGCGGATGCGGCCGACAAATACGTGGTTGAGCCCACTCGCAGCCCACGGTTGGGGATAGAAGCTCACGCTGGGGTCATCGAGTATGCGGACACCGGGCGCCTGAGCCAGCAACCGCCGAGCCTCGTCGGGAGTGATAGCCGAGTCGAACTCCACGTTGACCGCCTGGCTCTGCCCGAAGTAGACCGGCACGCGCACGCACGTAGCGGACACCCCGATAGCGTCGTTCTGGAGAATCCGCCGGGTCTCCTCAACGATTCTCCACTCCTCTTTCGTGTAGCCGTTGTCAAGGAAGACGTCTATCTCGGGCAGTACGTTGAACGCGATCTGGTGTGAGTACATATGCGGGCACACGCGCCGACCCTCGAGCACTCTCTTTGCCTGGGCAGTCAACTCCTTCAGTGCGGCGGCGGTGCCACTGCAGGAGACAGGCTGGTAGGTGCTTACCACGATGCGCTTGATCGGATTGACCGCATGCAGTGGAAAGAGCGCCACAACGAGCTGGATCGTCGAACAGCCGGGATTGCCGAGCACTCCCTTGTGCCGGCTGATGTCCTCGGCGTTGACCTCCGGCACCACAAGAGGCACTGACTGGTCGGAGACGGTGAGGCCGCTGTCGTCCAGCACCAGAGCGCCGGCCTGGAGCGCCGCCGGTATCAGCCGTCTACTGGAGTCCACTCCATCGCAGAAGAACGCCACGTCGACATTGCGAAACGACTCGCTCGTCGCCTCTTCGACGTCCAGACGCTCGTGGCTGAAGAAGTACTCCGTCCCCTGGTTGCGTTCCGAATCGAACAGCCGCACTGATGTCGCCGGAAAACGCCGCTCCTCAAGGATTTTGAGAAGCTCCTGTCCGACCAGCCCCTCGGCACCGACTATCGCGACATCAACGCTGTCCATCGCCTCTACAGGCCCATCAGCTTATCAAGTCCAACAACGAGTTCACGCCTCTTGACGACGTCTCTGATGGCGAGGAGGACGCCGGGCGCATACGACTCGCGGCTGAATGTGTCGTGCCTCAGCACCAGCGTCTGCCCCTTGCCTCCGAAGATGACCTCCTGCGAGGCCATGATGCCCGGCATGCGGACGCTGTGAATAGCGATGCCCTCCACCTGGCCACCCCTCACGCCGGACAGCACCTCCTTCTCGGTCGGAGGATACACGAATCGGGTCCCGCGCGCACTCGCCATCAGACGGGCCGTGGCCAGCGCGGTGCCGGACGGCGCATCGAGCTTCTTATCGTGATGCATCTCGATTATCTCCGCATTGGAGAAGAAGCGTGAGGCCGTCGCTGCCAGATGCATCAGCAGGACCGCTCCAAGCGAGAAGTTGGCCGCCACGACCGCCCCGACGCCGTTCTCGCGGCAGAGTCCGCGAATCTCCTCGACGTCTGTCTCGGAGAGGCCCGTGGTGCCGATCACCATGCGTATCTTGAGAGGCAAAGCGATGCGGGCAGTCTCAAGGGACACCTGCGCACGCGTGAAGTCGACGATGACGTCAGGACGCGCTCGCTCGACGAGCGCTCCCAGGTTGGACGAAAACGGGATGAGATCGGGGTAGTCAGGCGCCGGCAGATACTGCTGCGACACATTCAGGTCCACCGCGCCCACCAGTCGCAACTCGGGCTCAGACAGCACCGCCCGCGTGACCTCCTGCCCAACCCTGCCCAGAGCACCGTTCACCACAACGCGTATAGGCACAGCAGACCTCCCAGAACGAGACTCCGCTGCCTGCGCTATTGCCGCAGGCTAGCTATCGTGTCCCGAGAAACCTCTGGGCCGGTCGTGCGGCCGGGGGCGGGGGGAATGGGACGGTGGCCCCTGGCGAGGAGGCCGCGGCGAAGGCGGGCCCGAGCGTCTCGGTTCAACGTTGTCCGAAGCGCCGGCAAACGCGGCCCGGCGAGAGAGATTGATGCGTCCGAGGCTGTCAATCTCGATAACCTTCACGGTCACTTCGTCGCCCACCTGCACTTCGTCCTGCACTGTGGGAACACGGTGGTCGGCAAGCTCGCTGATGTGCACAAGACCCTCCTTGCCAGGGAGGATCTCGACCATGGCGCCGAAGTCGAAGATGCGCGTCACCTTACCGGTATACAGCTCCCCGACCTTGGCCTCGCGGGTCAGGTCTTCAACCATCTTGACGGCCTTACGGGTGGCCTCCTCGCTCGGAGAGCCAATCATGACCCGCCCGTCGTTCTTCACGTCGATGGTCGTCTTGGTCTCTTCGATTATGGCGCGGATGTTCCGCCCGCCGGGCCCGATGAGCGCGCCGATCTTCTCGACGTCGATCTTCAACTCGAGCACTCGGGGAGCGTAGGGACTCAACTCAGCACGGCTCTGGCTGATGGTCTCAGCCATCTTCGCAAGGATGAAGAGCCGGGCGTCGTGCGCCTGGGTCATCGCCTCGCCAAGGATGCCGAGGGCAATGCCGGTCATCTTGATATCGAGTTGCAGCGCGGTGATGCCCTTGGCCGTCCCTGCAACCTTGAAGTCCATGTCGCCGAGCGCGTCCTCCATGCCTTCGATGTCCGTCAGGATGACGCGCGAGCCTTCCTCGCCTGTGATGACACCCATCGCCACGCCGGCAACAGGCGCCTTGATCGGCACCCCTGCATCCATAAGGGATAGGGTTGACCCGCACACGCTTGCCATGGAGGAGCTGCCGTTCGAGCTCAGGATCTCAGATACGAGCCTGATGGTGTAGGGGAACTCCTCTTCAGAAGGCAGCACCGGCGCAATCGCCCGTTCAGCAAGCGCCCCGTGACCGATCTCCCGGCGGCCGGGCATGCGAAGCCGTCGCACTTCTCCGGTAGAGAACGGCGGGAAGTTGTAGTGGTGCATGAACCGCTTCGTCTCGGCCAGGCCAAGTCCGTCGAGCAACTGCTCCTGGCGCTCCGAGCCGAGTGTCGTTATGGTGAGGGCCTGCGTCTGGCCACGGGTGAACAGGCCTGACCCATGCGTACATGGCAGCACTCCGACCTCGGTCGTGATGGGACGTATCTCATCCGAGCGGCGGCCGTCGACGTGCCGGTGCGTGCGAAGGATGTGCTGGCGCACGTGCTTGCGCAGCTGTGCGTCATACACGTACACAACTTCCTCTTCGGGGTACTTCTCGGTCCAGGCCGCCAGCGCCTGTGCGCGGATCGCGTCAAGGGCGGAGGCTCGAGCACCCTTGTCGGGCTCCTCCAGAGCGGAGCGCAGCTTCGACGACAGTGCTTCAGACACGCCCGCCACCAGGTCTGCCGGAGGCTCGTACGGGGTCACCGTCAGCTTGGCCCGGCCGCACTTCGCCTGCAACTCTTCCTGCAGCGCCAGGATATCCTGGTTGGCCTTGTGACCGAACTGGATGGCTTCCAGCATAGTCTCTTCCGAGATCTCGCTTGCCCCGGCCTCAACCATGACCACCGCTTCGCGGGTGCTGCCAACCACGATATTGAGCTGGCTTGTCTCCATGGCCGCCATGGGGGGATTCAGCACGAGCTGGCCATCGATGTAGCCGACGTGGACGGCCGACACGGGACCGGCGAACGGAATCTCGGAGATGCAGAGAGCTGCCGATGCCCCCGCGAGGGCACAGGTATCAGGGTTGTTCTCCTTGTCCGCGGACAGGACCGTGGCGACTACCTGAGTCTCGCGTCCGAACCGCTTCGACAGCAGCGGACGAAGGCACCGGTCCACGAGGCGGGCGACGAGAGTAGCGTCCTCGCTCGGGCGACCCTCCCGTCTAATGAAACTGCCGGGAATCTTCCCGGCAGCATAGAGCTTCTCTTCGTAGTCCACCGTCAGTGGGACGAAATCCATCCCGCCCACGGTTTCCGAGGCGGCACACACGGTCACGAGGACAACGGTGTCGCCATACCGGGCAACGACCGACGCATTGGCCTGCTGCGCCAACCGACCGGTCTCGAGACTGAGGTTCCTCCCAGCCACCGGACGCTGCACCAGAGAGACCATGCTACCTCCTCAGCCCCAGCTTGCCAACCAGCGCGCCGTACCGTTCGGTCTCGGTTCTCTCCAGATACGCCAGCAACCTGCGACGCCGGCCGGTGAGCCTCAGCAGCGCTCGGCGAGTGCTGTGGTCGTGCTTGTTCGCCTTCAGGTGGTCGGTCAGGGCGTTGATGCGCTGCGTGAGAAGCGCAACCTGCACGTCGGCAGAACCCGTGTCGCCCTCCTTCAGCCCGTACTGACTGACGATTTCCTTCTTCTTCTCAGACTGCAACATAAGAGCGGATTATACCACAGGCCTGCTGCATTGACCACACGGGCAAAGGGCAACTATAATCTGGCGCAGGGCCCTTCATGCACGAGAGCTGCGGCATCTTCGGCGTCTTTGCCCCGGGACTGGATACAGCGCGATTGGTCTTCTTCGCGCTGTTCGCGTTGCAGCACAGGGGGCAGGAGGCGGCTGGCATCGCCGTGTCCGACGGCGAGAGGCTCGAGATGTACTCGAACCCGGGCCTCGTCTCCCAGGTGTTCACGGAGGAGGACCTGGCCTCGCTCAAGGGGTTCGCAGCAGTCGGCCACACCTGCTACTCAGCCAGCGGTGCGAGACGCCCCGCGACGCCCCAGCCCATTCTTGAGCACAACGGACGGTGGAGCCTGGCACTCGCTCACAACGGCAACGTAACGAACGCCGACGTCCTGCGAGCCGAGCTCGAGGCCTCCGGCCTTGTTTTCCGGTCGCAGTGCGACGCCGAGGTTATCGCGAAGCTCATCGTCACGGCCCACGGCGCCACGTGGAGCGAGAAGCTGTCACACGCGCTGGGCCGGCTCCAGGGCGCCTACTCCATCGCCATACTGACCCCGCAGGCGCTCATCGCGGCCCGGGACCCGATGGGCGTCAGGCCCCTGTCCCTCGGGAGGCTTGACGGCGGATACGTGGTTGCCTCCGAGACGTGCGCCTTCGACCACATCGGCGCGCGCTTCGTGCGTGACATCCGTCCCGGCGAGGTGCTCATCCTCGACTCCGGCGAGACGTCGTTCCAGCAGCCGCGCAACGGTCGGCGCGCCTTCTGCGTCTTCGAGCACATCTACTTCGCCCGGCCTGACAGCACCGTGGAAGGGCGTCTTGTCTACGAGGCCCGGCTCGCCATGGGCGCGAAACTGGCCGAGGAGCACCCGGTGGACGTTGACTACGTCGTGGGCGTCCCCGACTCGGCGACAGCCGCCGCCATCGGCTACGCACGGGCGTCCGGCATCCCCTATCGCGAGGGGCTTCTGAAGAACAGGTACGTGGGACGGACGTTCATCGCTCCGGACCAGCGTCTACGGGACCTCGGCGTGCAACTGAAGTTCAACCCGCTCAGCAGCCTCATACGTGACAAGCGTCTCGTGGTCGTGGATGACAGCATCGTCCGCGGCACAACGACCCCCCACGTAGTCAACCTGCTGCGTCAGGCGGGCGCACGTGAAGTACACCTGCGCATCTGCGCTCCGCCGCTAAGGCATCCTTGCCCGCTTGGTGTGGACATGGCGTCGGAGTGGGAGCTTATCGCGGCCCGGATGTCGGAACCCGAGATACGGGACTACCTCGGCGTCGACTCGCTCGGCTACTCGAGCCTGCCCGGCCTGGTTGAGGCCGTCGGCCTGCCGAAGGAACTGCTCTGCCTCGCCTGCTTCGACGGAGACTACCCGCTCCCGGTACAGATGGGGCTGTCCGGGCTTGCCACTGAGAGCCGCGCGAAATGACCCAGCAACCACACAAGGGCGGACAGACCTCCTCGTACGCCGCCGCGGGCGTGAACATCGCTGACGCGGACTCCATCAAGGCGAGGATTCAGACGGCACTGGCGTCGACCCTGGATACCCGCACGCTCGGCGTAGGCTCCTTCGGCTCGCTCTTCAGTATGGCGAGCACCGGTGACATGGTGCTCGTCTCCAGTTGCGACGGTGTCGGCACCAAACTTAAGATAGCCGCTCTCCTGGGACGCAACCGGTCGGTCGGACATGACATCGTCAATCACTGCATCAACGACATCCTGTGCTGCGGCGCGATGCCGCTGTTCTTCCTGGACTACATCGCGATGGCGCGGCTCGACTCCACCAAGGTTGCCGATATCGTGGAGGGACTGGCGGAGGCGTGCCGTGAAGGCGGCGTCGCGCTCATCGGCGGGGAGACCGCTGAGATGCCGGGCTTCTACACCGAAGGTATCTACGACCTGGTGGGTTTCATCGTCGGCGTCGTCGAACGACGCAGCGTGATCGACGGGCGTACCATCGTGCCGGGAGACGTGCTGCTGGGGTTGCCGTCGTCCGGCCTGCATACGAACGGGTATTCGCTCGCAAGGAAGGTGTTCAACGTCGACGGTGACCCGGCCCGGCTGCGCCGCATGGAGACGTCTCTGGGGAAGACGCTCGGAGAGGCGCTGCTCGAGCCACACCGGCCGTATCACCGCACCCTGGCGCCGCACCTCTCCCACATCAAGGGACTGGCGCACATTACCGGCGGCGGGTTCCCTGGCAACGTGCCTCGAACCCTCCCCGCGGGGCTCGGCGCCCGTATCGACCGCACCTCGTGGCCGGTGCCGCCACTTTTCCGTCTCATCAAGGAAGAGGGGAACGTGGACGCCGACGAGATGTATCGCGTCTTCAACATGGGCATCGGCATGGTGATTGTCGCCTCACCGGAGGCGTCGCACGAGTTGGTGCGCGCCCTCCCGGGCACGTACACTATCGGCAGCGTCGTCCGCCACACGAGCGGCGAACGCGTCGTCGTGGAATAGGGGGAACGCATGCGGGCAATCCTGAGCGTATCGGACAAGGCGGGGGTAGTGGACTTCGCGCGCGGCCTTCGCCGAATCGGCGTGGAGCTGTTCAGCACCGGCGGCACCAAAAAGGCCATCGCTGACGCGGGTGTCGAAGTCCGGAGCATCTCGGACCTCACGGGATTCCCCGAGATACTCGACGGCCGCGTGAAGACGCTGCACCCATCCGTGCACGGCGGCATCCTTGCCCGGCGCGACATCCCGGAGCACATGGAGGCCATCAAGGCGGCCGGCATCGCGACCATTGACATCGTGGTCGTGAACCTCTATCCCTTCGTCCAGACGGTCACGAAGAGCGGCGTGAGTCTCGAAGATGCGATTGAGAACATCGACATCGGCGGTCCGACCATGATTCGCTCGGCAGCTAAGAACTACGAGTCCGTCGTCGTCGTGGTCGATCCGGCAGACTACGGCCCGGTGCTGCAGAAGCTGGAGAAAGGCGAACTCGACGGCGAGGCGCGCATGAAGCTGGCTCAGAAGGCGTACCAGCACACCGCCTCCTACGACACCGCTATTGCGCGCTACCTCTCCGGCGAGATGTTCCCCGATCACATGACCCTGGCGCTGGAGAAGGGCTACGGTCTGAGGTACGGTGAGAACCCGCGACAGAAGGCGTGTTTCTACACACTGCAGGACGTGAAGTCCCGGGACCGCGGCCTGGGCGCCCTCACGCATCTCAGCGGCCCGGAGATATCCTTCAACAACCTGCTCGATTTCGACTCCGCGATGAACACACTGGCAGGCTTCTCCGGCCCGACCGTCGCTGTGCTGAAACACACGAATCCGTGCGGTCTCGCCAGCAGAGAGTCGCTGGCGGAGGCATATCGCCTTGCGCTCTCGGGTGACCCGCTTGCCGCATTCGGCGGCGTAGTGGCGGCCAACCGGCCGATAGACCTCGAGACGGCAGAGGAAATCAACAAGACTCACTACGACGCGGTCATAGCGCCGGCCTTCGCCCCCGAGGCACTTGCCCTGCTCTCGAAGAAGAAGAGCCTGCGCCTGGCCAGCGTGCCGTTCCCGCAGGCAGAAGACGAGGGGCTCGAGTTCCGAAACGTCAGGGGCGGATTCCTTGTCCAGACGCGCGACATCGTTGGAGACGAGGAACTGACCCCGAAGGTAGTATCGAAGCGTCAGCCGACAGCCGAGGAGATGAGCGACCTGGCCTTCGCTTGGCGCGCCGTCAAGGCCGTCAAGTCGAACGCCATCGTGATTGCGAAGCACTCCGTGCTGCTCGGCATGGGCGCCGGGCAACCGTCGCGGGTGGAATCGGTCTCCATCGCCCTGAAGAAAGCGGGAGACAGGGCAAATGGAGCGGTGCTGGCGAGCGACGCGTTCTTCCCGTTCGCCGACGGCCCCGAGTTGGCGCTGCAGGCCGGTATCGTAGCGATGATTGAGCCCGGTGGCTCGGTGAATGACAGCGAAGTCATCGAGGCGGTTGAACGGCACGGAGCGACCATGGTCTTCACCGGGGCGCGCCACTTCAGGCACTGATTGACCGGCCGGGCAGGCGCGTGACGCGCCGGAGGGATGTCCGATGGCACGAGCGCTACTTCTCATAGATACGGTGCGGGGATTTCTCGAAGAGGGTCACCCCCTCTTTTGCGGGCCGCGCGCCCGCCGGATCATTCCCGCGATCCAGCGCCTGGTCTCGCAGGAAGCCGGGAAGGGAACGCACATCGTATTCGTGTGCGACCACCATGCCGTGGACGACCCTGAATTCCACCAGTTCCCACCCCACTGCATCGAAGGCTCCACAGAGACCGAGCTTGTTCCGGAGATAGCCGGCATCAATGGTGTGATGGTGCCCAAGCAGCGAATCAGCGCCTTCGATGGCACAGCTCTGCAGCAGACTCTCAAGGAACGGGGCGTCACGGAGCTTGTCATCTGCGGTGTGTGTACCGACATCTGCGTCATGCACACAGTCGCCGATGCGCGGAGCTTGGGCTACGCTGTCGAGGTGCCGGCCGACTGTGTGGCCTCATTCGACGAGAAGAAGCACGGCTTTGCGCTCGACCACATCCAGAATGTGCTGGGGGCGAAGGTGACGTCCCGGGTCGAGCCACCCGTCCGGCAACAGTGGGAGGTCCCGCAGGACTGGTTGAGCGGCGCCACCGCCGACGTGTACTTCCTGCGGACCGTGGAGATACTGAAGAAGGAAGGCGTCAACCCGGTTGTCACCATGGAGGTCTTTCCGCGTCGCGACGGCATCCTGTGCGGCATCGAGCAGGTGAAGACACTCCTTCGCCAGGTGCTGCCGGCCACCGGCGCTGAGGTGTGGGCGCTCGAAGAGGGCGAGAGTTTCTCCCGCAAGGAAGTCGTTCTTCGCATCACGGCCCCCTACCAGAGCTTCGGCGTGTACGAGACCTGCTACCTCGGCATCCTCGCACATTGCTCCGGCTGGGCCACAGCCGCCCGCGAGTGTCTGGAGGCCGCAAGAGGTCTTCCCCTGCTGAGCTTCGGCGCCAGGCACGTGCACCCGTCAGTGGCGGCGGTCATGGAGTACTCGGCCATCGTGGGCGGCTGCTCGGGCTGCGCGACAACCGCGGGGGCTGAACTTGCGAACAGGAAACCGGTGGGCACGATCCCCCATGCCCTCATCATCATCATGGGTTCGACTGCGGCTGCGACCCTGGCATTCGACAGGGAGATGGGCCCGGATGTCCCGAGGATAGCCCTCGTAGACACGTTCGAGGACGAAGTGAGAGAGAGCGTTGCGGTCGCGAAAGCGATGCAGGGTCGCCTCAACGGTGTGCGACTTGACACCCCGTCTGAGAGAGGGCGGGTCACCGCGGACCTCGTCAAGGAGGTACGGGCGTGGCTCGACCTGGAGGGCTTCAAGAACGTCAAGATAGCCGTGAGCGGGGGACTCGACCCCGAGCGCATCCGCTACTTCCTCGACGAGGGCGCCCCTGTCGACCTCTTCGCCGTCGGGAGCTACATCAGTGATTCGCGCCCCATCGATTTTACAGCGGACCTGCACGAGGTGGACGGCCGGCCCATCGCGAAGCGCGGCCGAATGCCGGGCGTCACGCCCAACCCCAGGCTACGGCGTGTGCAATAGCAGGGAAGTCAGACAATGAGTGCGGAGTATGCCCTGTTGTTGTGGCCAGCCCGCACCGGAGCGGCTCGTTGACCGGACTCGACATCGCCATCACTATCTCTCTCTGCATCTCCGCCGCCTTCGGTTTCTGGAAAGGGATCGTGAGGGCGGTGGTCGGCATCGCCGGATTGCTCGGAGGCGTACTGCTTGCGGGAGCCTATCACGAACGGGTGGCGGCATCCCTCTGGCCGGAGGGGGGCGGCTGGTGCCCTGTCGCGGCGTACGCGCTGATCCTCGTCGCCGTCCTCATTGCGGCGGCGGCGGTGGCCACGCTGCTGTCCCGCCTCGTCCACCTGACAGCTCTCGGTCTGGTAGACCGCATCGCCGGGCTGGTCATCGGCCTGTTCGTGACGGCGATGGCCTGGGC
>Ga0116202_10000390_pt1 | contig 24175 bp, 20 predicted proteins | sample LakKivw325mmetaG_FD_94479 | JGI IMG/M metagenome (GOLD analysis project Ga0116202, IMG submission 94479) | Anoxic lake water microbial communities from Lake Kivu, Rwanda to study Microbial Dark Matter (Phase II) - Lake Kivu water 325m metaG | ecosystem: Environmental > Aquatic > Freshwater >... | reverse complement strand
CCTTTAAACTCATAACCATAAATTTCTTCCCCCTCCATTATTTTTTTAGCAAAAACTTCACTAGTTATTAATTCTTTATTTTGATTAAGGGGTGCTTTTTTAAACCATTGAAAAACCCAAGGAGTCAATACAAATCTACCGACAATCGCCAAGTTAGAAGGTGCTTCTTTTTTTGTTTTGGGCTTTTCAATAATTTTCTTGATTTTATAACAACGATTTCCAACTTTTTTTACACCAACCATTCCGTAAAACTGAAAACTCTCTTTAGGGATTCGATAAAGACCGATAACTGGCTTTTTATATTTTTCAAAAACCTTAATTAGCTGAGAAATACACGGTTCTTTCGATTCTACTACATCATCTGCCCATAAAACGGCAAAAGGTTCTTTTTTCACTAACCTCTGGGTTTGCAAAAGAGCATCGCCATCTCCCAACGGTTTTTTTTGAAAGACATAAGAAAAAATAATGTTTTTTATGATTTTTTCCAAGTTTTTTAGCTCTTTCAAAAGATGATTTTTTTTCCTCAATCTCAAAATGGCTTCGAGTTCTGGTATTTTTTTAAGATATTTCTTAAAGTATTTGGAAGTTTCTTTCTTTTCAGGACGATTAACAAAGATAATTTCTTTTATTCCAGAGGCTATCGTCTCTTCAACAATATATTGAATAACGGGTTTGTCAACCAAAGGCCAGAGTTCTTTTGGTACCACCTTGGTTAAAGGTAAAAATCTTGTTCCCAAACCAGCTACTGGAATGATTGCTTTTTTAATTTGAGTCATAGTTTAATAATGCAAATTCATCATCCTCTGGCTTATAAAATCCTTCGGCAGCCAAAATAAAACCCTTCATAGATTTTAATTATATCACTGTTTTTCTATTTGTAAATAGATTTGCCAGGCGGCTAAGCCCGGCGGGCAGAATTCTTTTTGAGGAAAAGATTTTAAAAAACTTCTTAAATCTTCTTTTTTTAGACCGAAAATAAATTTGAATTCGAATGCCTCGGTTTTTTTACGAAGCAGAATATCAACCAAATTTACTTTTGATTTGGCAACAAAAATTAATTCCGGCTTAAAGTTCTCATTGTTCATTACCAGGGCGGTAAAATATATTTTGTATTCATTTTCTTTAAGTCCCGCCTCGGCTCTTATTTCATCGGCTATCGAAACTTTGAAGTTAATCGGTCCTTTTTTAAACTTTCTGGGATCCGTTTGCCCGGCGATGGTATGGAAAACATTTTTATAAGACCCAACTTTTTCGCCCCTTCTGGTTATTAAAATATAATTATCTTTCGTTTCAATTACCGCCCCGACCGATAAAGCCATTGAAAAATATTTATACGGATTTTTTTCTTTTAAACCAGCTTTTTTAATAAAATTAAAAGAATTTTTATCGTAAGCACTTAGATAATTCGTTCCCGACAACTCTTCGTAGCAAGTTTTACCGAGTTCTAAGAGGAGATTATCATTTTTTATCGAATAGCCGGAAAGCCGATAAATCGGGTCTGAAAATATTTTTTTATCTTTAATTTTTCTTTTATTCCATTCCTCCTCAATTCTCTTTTTAATCTCCGGTTGCTTAGAAAAATCGAGGTTTTCTCCCCTAATGACTTTAATATTTTTAGGGCTTCGATATTTTAAATCTCTCCAGTTTTTTGGATAAAGCAACTTATAGGATTTCATTTTTATTTACGGGTCAGCCTTCGCTTGAATTCTTCGATGGCTTTTACGGGAGTCGGGTCTATTTTATATTCCAGAGCTAACCAATAGGCTGTCCAGAATCCTAAAATAACGGTGGAAAAAATTTTTTCCAGCATTGTTTCTCCCTTCATATCAACGAATTCTACTTTTATTCCTTCTTCCCCTATTAAATCTTTGGAAATTTCCATCTGTTTTAAGATTCGGGGGTGGGAATTTTCCGGATCTCTTAAAATTAGGACACAAATTTTTTTATTCGAAATCTGCATCTCGTTTATTTTCCAGAAGCCGACAGTTTCATTGTGGTTTAGCTCGGGAAAATAATTTGAAAAAGCCAAAATTTTAGCTGTTTCATTTAAGGAATTTTTCCAAATCCAGGCGATTTCTCTAAATCTTCTTGAGACATAGATAAAAGGTATTTTCCTATAAATTTTTCTCGCCAATTCCTTTCCCTTTCCTTCAAACTTTTCTGATTTTAAGGAAGCCCCGACTTTCAAAATTTCCTCAGAAATTTCAGGACCTAAAATACGGTGATTAACCAGAACTTGAATCAGGCCGGCCGTCATTTCTCCCAAAGCCAATCTCGGCGGGATTTTTGGCCCCGGAATTTTAACCAGGGGAATGTCGTATTTTTTAGAAAGTTCGGCCAATTTTCCTCCGGTCGTAATCGAAATCAGTGGCAAATTACGCAATCTGGCTTCATTGAAAGAAGACAAAGTTTCCTCGGTGTCTCCAGAATAAGAAATACAGATTATTAAACTTTCATTTCCGGCCTGAGGAGGAAGACGGTAGGTTTTATAAGAAAAAACATCAAGGGGTCTCAGGGTTACTAAGATGTCTCCGGGCAGAGCCGAGCCTCCCATTCCGCAAACAATAATATTCTCCGGCCACCCTGCTAAGACCCCCGGTTTTAACAAAACGTTTTTAGCGGCTTTTATCCCAATCTCAAACTGTTTTGGAAAATCCAGAATAATTTTTCTCATATTTGATTTATCGATGGCTTTTATTTCCATGCCCTTTTTGTTTTAATATACCAGTCTTCTATATCGGCAAATCTTTTTGAGGGATTAACTATTATTTTGGTATTTATCCCTTTAATTTCTTTTGAGACCAAATAAAGGTAGTCGGGATTGTAAAGGAATACCGCCGGAGCATCCCCAATTAAGACATCCTGGAATTCCTCCAGCTTCTCCATTCGAAGATTTTCATCTAAACTTTCTCTAACTTCTTCTAATAGTTTATCACTTTTTTTGTTTTCATATATTGCTAAATTTAACCCCGGGTCTTTTTTTTGGGAGGAATGCCAGAAGGGGAAAGGGTCGGGGATAGCCCCTAAAACTTCGCCAAACAAAAGCATTTCGTAATCTCTCGGTCGAATTATTTCTTCGGTGAAATTTGTACTATTAACGGTTTTAATTTCTACCTTTGCTCTTAGAGTCTCCCACTGACGTTTTAAAAGTTCAGCCACCTTTTTTAAGATGGGTTGATTTACCGTAGTTAAAGAGAGTTCGAGAGGTATTACCTCCTCGGAACTCTTAAAACAGATTTCATTCAGTTTTGTCCGAGTGGATTTCAAAACATCGCCAGTTCCTTTTTCCAAACCCTGAGGTTCCAAAATTTCTTTTTTATATTTTTCCTGAAACCTGATTACCGCCTCTTTTGTCTTTTGCCCAAAATAACCCGTGGTTTCTCCTTCTGGATAAATTTCCGGGTCCCTGGCCAAACATTTTTGAAGCTCTTTTACTTCCGTGCCCTGAGAACCCAGTTTGAGATTACTTTGAAGTTGGAAAGCCGGCTCCTTTTTAATAACCTTTACAAGTTTACCGGGGTACCCTCCGGGTCCTGATTCAACAAATCCGGCGCTTTTCAAAATTTCTTTAGCTTTTTCTGGATTGAATTCGTAAGAGACGGTGGGCGATTGGAATCCGTAAATCTCTGGCAAAATCGGCGATTCGACTACTTTGCCTCTGCCATCTAAAATTTCTTTCAAAATCTCTTCCTTGTTGACTCCGTAATTTAAAGCCCGCCTTATCTCTTTTTCAGATAATGCCTTTGATTTTTCCGGATTAAAAAATACGGCAAAATATCTGGGCAGGGAAAGGGAATAAAGATTATATCCGTTTTGAAGGTTGAGATTTTCCAAAGAGACCAAAGTCAACCCTTTAATTTCTCCTTTTTGGTAACTTTTAATCAAATCTTCTTCATTTTTAAAGAAATAAAAAGTGATTTGAGAAAGATTAGGACCTTCCTTAAAATATTTTGGATTTCTAATTAAATCTAAAGAAATAATTTGACCCTCTTCGTTCCGGTTTAAATTTTTTAATTGGAAAGGGCCCGAGCCGATTGGTTTTAAGTTTTGAATGGTTAAAAGAAAATTCGAGGGTGAGATATCCTTCCAGATGTGTTCGGGCATTATTTTCAAAGTACAATTTTCCAGAAAAACAGCGGAAGAATCTTTTAAACTGAAGCGGAGGGCGGACCCCTCTGGGAGTGAAATCTTCTCCACTTCCACCCCTAACCAATTTACTCTCAAGGGACTTTTTATTTCCGGATTCTGGATTGTTTTTATGGTAAAAATCACATCGTCAGCAGTCAAAGGTTTTCCGTCTGACCAAAAAAGTTTTTCTTTTAAATAAAATTCATAAACTTTTCCATCTTCCAAAATTTTATATTCCTTAGCCAGGTCGGGAACAATTTTCCCTTCCTCGTTATATTTCATTAAACCCGAATAGATGAGTTCAACTAAATCTCGGTCAACATCGGAAGCGGCGTAGGCGGGATTGATAAACCGCGGCGAACCCACCACTCCTTCAATATGCTGTCCACCCCCGGCTGGCTTGATTTCGGTATTTTCAAAATAAAAATTAACTGCCAGAAAAAAAGAAGAACCGAAAAATAAAAATAAAAAAACAAAAAAGACAATTTTCTCTTTTTTTGTCAGGATTTTAAAAAATTGCCACCACTGATTTTTACTCGGCAATTCCATTTTACCCCGTTAGAAATCTGTCTTATATAGCATAAAGCTAATTTCGAGTAGATTTTTTGTTTTTGGTTATACCCCGTTAAACACCTTGCAGAAAAAATTTACCCCGTTAGAAATTTTACAACGCTTTGTCTAACAATAATACCATTGAATCAAAAATTTCTAAACGGCGTTTAATAAATTTTTTCTGCCGAGGATTTCTAACGGGGTTTAAAAAGCGAGATTTAATAGAGCTAAAATTACAAAGGCGGCTCCAAAGACTATCGTAGCCCAGAAAATCTTTTTCTGAATTCCCCTTCTGGTAGCATAAAATCCGCCTTCTCCTCCGAAAGCCGACCCCAGAGCCGTTCCCCGTTGCTGCAAAAGAATACAAATAATTAAAAAAATAGAAACTATAATTTGAGATATGGGTAAAACCCTTTCCATGTTATTCTTCTAAAATCATTTCCCGGGTTTTTTTGCCGGTGAGCCCCAAAAGAAAACTTAAAACCCAAACAATGATGGTGAGCCAAAAGAGAGGAACGATTCCGCTAATAACTAATTCCGGGAAAAAGATGTCAACAAGCCAAATCATTAACATATTGATGACAAAACTAAACAAGCCAAAAGTGAGAATTCTTAAGGGGAGAGTTACTATTTTAAAAATTGGCTTAATAAAAAAATTAACAAGACCCAGAACTATACCAATCAAAACGATAACCTGCCATTGGGCAGTCAATTTCATTCCTAAAAAAATAATTCCTTCTGGCGGAATTTCTACGCTCACCCCGTGCACAAAATTGATTCCCAGATAAATTCCCAAAATCCCAACTATAATTTGCCAAAATAATCTATCCATAGTGGTAATACAAAGTTAATCGCTCGCCCTCTTCCAGTACTTCGTACTGGCGCTCTCTATCGCTCGCTTCGGGCTCGCTCTTTAAAAACCCTCGGTAGTCGAAGAAGGATTCTCCTTCTTCTTCACCTTCGTTTTTACTTCGTAAAAACTCGGTTTTTAATGTTTTCCTAGACGGGGAGTTCGAAGAAGCGATAGCTTCTTCTCTCGCCTCATTGCTATGCAATTCGGCAACCGAAGGGTTTCCCCGACCCCCTTCCGATGTGGGTTGTTTATTGACAATAACATAACTTAATTATTCCAGCAAGGCCTTTTTTCTTAATTTTCTGTGATACAAGATGGCAAAACGATGGGCTTCGTCACGAAGCTGTAAAATTAGATTAAAAATCTCTCTCGGTAAACTTTTTAGCAAAATTGGCTTTTCTTTTCCTTCAATATGTAATTTATTTTCCTTTTTTGCCAGAGCCGTCACCAGAATAGATTTGGCATTTGGCATTTGGCATTTGGTATTTATCGCAGCGTTCAGCTGGGCCTTGCCACCGTCGATTAAAATTAAATCTGGAAAGCCCCATTCTGGATGTTTTAATCTCCGGCTTAAAACTTCTTTTATCATAGCGATGTCATTTGGCTTGCCCGAAATTTTAATCTTAAATTTTCGATAAAAATTCTTTTCAGGGAGACCGTTAATAAAGGTTACCATTGCTCCCGCGGCTTCTTTTCCCTGGATGTTGGAAATATCATAAGCCTCAATTCTTGCAACATTTTTTTTAGTTTTTAATATCCGCTGCAAGATTTTTTGAATCCGAAGCAAATTTATTTTTTGGGTTAAATAAAATTCCTCAAAAACCTTGGCGTGAGCCAAGACTTTTTCTAAGGATTCAATCTGGTCTCTAATTTTTGCCGCCCTTTCAAAATTCTGAGAGGAAGACATTTTTCTCATTTCTTTTTTCAAATTTCTTAAAACCCGGGATTTCCTCCCCCTAATTATTTCAGAGAGACAATTAACATTTGTCTGAGTTTCCCGTTTAATTTTTTCTTTAATTTCTGGAACCTCTAAAATTTTGGACCTCAAAAGACAGGGAGCCGGGCAATAACCCAAATGATACCAGAGACAGGCCCGTTTTGGTATGACCCGACAAGAGCGATAGGGAAAGACCTTTCTTAAAACTTTCAAAGTTTGTTTTAGAGCTTTTCCATCAACGAAAGGACCAGCATAATCGGTTTTTAGTTTATAGTTTATAGTTTTTAGTTTAGTTTGATGGGTGATAAAAACTTGAGGGAAGTCTTCTTTGGTGATGCCGACAAAAAAATAGTTTTTGTCGTCTCGCCAGACGACATTGTATTTCGGTTGATATTTTTTAATTAAATTTGCCTCCAAAATCAAAGCCTCGATTTCCGAACTGGTTTTTATATAGCCAATTTTTTTAACCTTATCTAAAAATAAATAATCCCGATAGCCAGGCTGCTGGAAATGGTTTTTCACCCTTTCTCTAAGATTCGCCGCTTTACCGATATACAAAAACTCCCTGTCTTTTTTAAAAGCATAAACTCCCGCGGTCTTGGGAAGTAGGTTTATTTTATTTAATTTCAGGTTGGAAAAATTCATTAATTTTAATTTCTTTTGGAATTACCTCCTTTATTCTATCATTTTCAATTAAAACTTTAACGATTTCTCCTTTCATTGTTTCTTCGAAAAAATCCTGGTCAAAAACAAAATTTCCCATGCTGTAAAAAATGTAGCCGCCGTTATAAACTTCGTTTGACTGAACCACGTGCGGATGGTGGCCTATTACTATATCAGCGCCCGAATCAATCGCCATTTTGGCAAAGTCAATCTGAAATTGGGTGGGCGCTGTTTGATATTCTTCGCCGGCGTGCAAAGAAATAATTAAAATATCGCAATTTTCCTTCGCTTTTTTAATCTCTTCTCTAATTTTTTCAAAGTTATCTTCAGAAATCCAGGCAATGCCTGAATTATTTCCGGTTGCTTTCCAATTTTCCGGTCCCAGATTGGTGTAAGCCAAAAAAGCAATTTTCGTATCCTTGATTTCTTTCAAAATGGGGGAGTAAGCTTCGCTTTCATCAAATCCGGCGCCGATATAATCAATGTTAGCGTCTTTCAATCTTAAAAGAGTATCCTCAAGAGCTTCTCTGCCATAGTCAAAAGCATGATTATTGGCTAAAGATATCACATTAAACCCGGCAAACTTTAAACCTTCAATTACTTTTGGGTTGTTTCGAAAAGAATAAATGCTTCCAACTTTATTTCCTTTATCAGAAATCGGTCCCTCCAAATTGCCAAAAAGGAGCTCAGCTCCTTTTAAATCATCGGCAATTTTCAAAAAAGGAAATCTGAAATCGGGGTACCCGGGGTACCCGCTCGCGGGTCCAGTGGGTCTACCTTCCTTTTGAATTATATATTCAACTCCTCGATTGAGCATAATATCTCCGACGAGAATTAGGGTGATGGGATTAGTTTCTTCTTCCTTTATTAAGTTTTTCGAAATTTGAGCAGGGGCAGTTTCAATAAATTTTTGGCTAGTAATTAACTGGTTTAATAGATAGCCATCAATAAAGAAAATTGTCCCTATAAAAGAGATTAAAGTAACTAAAATTAAATTTTTTTCTAATTTCAACATCTTTACCTCATGTTTATTCTATCTTAGTAAAAGGTTTTCACCAAGCTTTTTATTTGACAAGCTGTTTTTTTTGTGATTATAAAGAAAAGGTGTATAATGTATAAATAAATTTAATTATCTAGGATTGTTTAGATTGCGATTTTTAACTTCCAATCTAAATGTTTCTTAGAAAATTTATCACCATGGAAAATCAACAACAAATTCCTCCGGTTCAATCTCAAATTTTAACCTTGCCAGGGGTCAGTAGTTTATTGAAAAGAAGTTGGCAAATCTACAAAGAAAGATTGGCAACTTTTATCGGGATAATGATTTTCCCGGCAATTATTAGATTTCTCTTTTTAATTTCCGCAGTTTTTCTAAAAAGTTTAAGCCCGATTTTTATTATCTTACTTTTTATTATTTTCTATCCCGTAGCAATCATTATCAGCCTTTGGTCTTCAGTTTCTTTACTTTTCGCCGTTAAAGAAAGAGAACAAAAAATCGGAATTAAAGAAGCGTTCACTAAAGGGTGGCATAAAATAATTTCTTATTGGTGGATTTCTATTTTAGTCAGCCTCATCACAATGGGCGGTTTTTTACTTTTGGTTGTTCCGGGGATTATTTTTTTTGTTTGGTTCAGTTTGGCAACTTATGTTTTGGTTTCGGAAGATTTAAAAGGGATGAATGCTCTTTTTCGAAGTAAACAGTGGGTGAGCGAAAATTGGGGGAAAGTTTTCTGGAGATTTTTTGGCATTGGAATAATTGCGATTGTCATTTTTGGTGGAATTATTTTTCTTTTTAACGTTTTTATCAACAAGACTGTTAGTGATATTGCAAGCTCAATCATTTCGCTTTTTCTAACTCCATTCCTTATAATCTATTCTTTTCTCATTTACGAAGATTTAAAAAAGGTCAAGGGTGAAATTCCTTTTGAAGTTCCAAAAAGAGGAACAAAAATTAAATTTATTTTAGTAGGAATAGCTGGCTTATTGTTAATCCTAACAATTTTAATTTTAGGAAGGATTGTCTTAACAAGCCTCGGCGGAGCCCGCACGGAAGCCAGGGATACGAGAAGAATGGCTGATTTAGGTATCATTCAAACAGCTTTGGAATTTTATTATTTTGAAAATAATATTTACCCTTCAACTCTTAATGAATTACATAAAGAGATTCCAAAAGACCCCAAAACCAACTTACCATATCAATATAAGGTTCGAGCAGGTGGCCAGGATTATCAACTTTGTGTAGATTTTGAAAAACTAGAAGATAAATGCGTCAACTCCCGAGGTGAGGAATCCGGATTCTAAATATTAAAAAAATCCAGAAATTTAGTTTTGGTAAGAAATATTTAGAATCAGTGCTGGAAAGATTGGGCTATTAAAGTTCAGGCATTTTGGCTGATGGAACTTTACTCCACCAGCCTTTTATTTTTTAAAATTTTAACGTATAATATAAAATTGCTATGGCCGAAAATTATATTAAAATTCGGGGGGCCAGGGTTCATAATTTAAAAAACATTGATGTTGATATACCAAAAAATAAATTGGTGGTAATTACGGGAATTTCGGGCTCGGGCAAATCATCTCTGGCTTTTGACACTTTGTATGCCGAGGGGCAGCGCCGCTACGTTGAATCGCTTTCGGCTTACGCCCGACAATTTTTGGGAGTAATGGATAAACCGGATGTTGATAAAATTGAGGGAATTTCGCCAGCCATTTCCATCGACCAGAGAAAGGCAGCCCACAATCCTCGCTCAACCGTCGGCACCATCACGGAGATATATGATTATTTGCGTCTTTTATTTGCCAGAATTGGAAAGCCCCATTGTCCGAAATGCGGAAAAGAAATCTCTCGCCAGACGATAGACCAGATTACAGAACAAATTTTGAAAATTCCCAAGAATTCCGAAATTACAATTTTGGGTCCCGTTATCCGGGGCAAAAAAGGCGAACATCGTGGCGTTTTGGAAGAGATTCAAAGAGCCGGCTTCGTTAGAGTGAGAATTGACGGAATAATCTACAGGACGGAGGAGGCATTAGAGAAAACTTTAGACAGAAAGAAAAAACATAATATTGAGGTTGTTGTTGATAGGCTGGTTTTAGATAAGGACTTGGACAAGTCGCGATTAGTGGATTCATTAGAAACGGCGCTGAAACTGGGGAAGGGAATAGTAATAATAAATTCCAAATCACAAAATGATTTAGTTTTTTCAGAGCATTTTGCTTGCGAGGAGTGTGGAATTTCTTTGTCCGAAATTGAGCCGCGTCTTTTTTCCTTTAATTCGCCTTACGGCGCCTGTCCTTCCTGTCAGGGCCTGGGCGAAAAATTAGAAGTTGACCCAAAATTGGTCATCCCCAATCCCAATTTATCAATTGCCGAAGGAGCGATTTTCCCCTGGGCTCACGCCTCCCATAAGGTTGGAAGGCAGGGATTTTTCTGGTATCAACTGGAGGAGCTTTCGGAGAGAGAAAACATTGATTTGTATACACCGGTTAAAAATTTATCAAAGGAAAAAATTAATTTAATTTTGCGTGGCGATTCGAAGTCGAAGAAAATTCTTTCTTCTCCATCTTCGCTTTCGCAGAACGAAAGCTCGATTTTTGAGGGAGTAATCCCTTCTCTGGAGAGGAGATATCACGAGGCGGATTCGGAATATACTCGAGAAGAAATCGAGCAATACATGATTGAAAAAAAATGCGAAGTTTGCAAGGGAAAAAGATTAAAACCCGAGGTATTGGCTGTAACCGTAGCCGGAAAATCAATTGACAATGTTGTCGAGATGCAAATCGATAAACTCAAAGAATTTTTTGAAAATGTTGGGGCCCATCAAAGATGGGAGGGTGGAGGAAGGGTGTTGTCTTTGAGAGAGAATGAAAGAAAAATTGCTCAGCCAATAATAAAAGAAATTATCAATCGTTTGCAGTTTTTAATTGATGTCGGTCTTGATTATTTGACCCTAGATAGGAAATCCGGAACTTTAGCCGGGGGGGAAGAACAAAGAATCAGATTAGCTACGCAAATTGGCTCAAAATTAACCGGAGTTTTATATATTTTGGATGAACCTTCCATTGGCCTTCATGCCAGAGACCAAGGCCGATTGATCGAAACTCTGAAAAAATTGAGAGACCTGGGAAACACCGTAACGGTGGTTGAGCATTCTAAATACGCAATTAAGGCGGCCGATTGGATAATTGATATTGGACCGGGAGCCGGGAAACACGGCGGAAAAATAATTTTTCAGGGGACACCCAAAGAGTTACTGAAGAGCCATACTTTAACTGGAGATTATTTGGCCGGAAGAAAGAAAGTGGAAGTTGGTGATCGGTTTATGGTCAGAGCAGCCAGTTTAGTTAAAGGTCAAAAGTCATTAGGAAAAGACCAAAGACCAAAGACTAAAGCCCAAACTGGCAGCCAAGACCAAAAGACCAATTACTTGATTATTAAAGGTGCACAGGAACATAATTTAAAAAATTTTAATGTTAAAATCCCTCTGGGGAAATTTGTTTGCGTTACCGGAGTTTCGGGTTCCGGGAAGAGTTCTTTAATAAATGACATTTTGGCCAGGGCTTTAATGAAGAGGTTTTACAAATCTAAAGAAGAACCGGGAAAACACGCAGCAATTTTAGGAATTGAATATTTAAACAAAGTTGCCCTGGTTGACCAGTCGCCCATAGGCAGAACTCCCAGGTCAAATCCGGTTACCTATACCGGTGCTTTCGCCTACATTCGCGACCTTTTTTCCAGAACAAAAGAAGCTAGAATCAGGGGTTACCAGCCCGGCCGATTTTCTTTCAATGTTAAAGGAGGGAGATGCGAGGCCTGCGAAGGTCAGGGAGTGAAGAAAATTGAAATGTATTTTTTGCCCGATGTTTATGTTCAATGCTCGGAATGTAAAGGAAAAAGATTCAATCAGGAAAGCCTGGCCGTTGAATATAAAGGAAAAAACATTGCCGATGTGTTAGAAATGACGGTGGAGGAAGCTCTGGAATTTTTTAAAAATATTCCCGGGTTGTATCAAAAATTAAAAACCTTAAACGATGTCGGTTTGGGTTACATTGAATTGGGGCAGCCCGCTCCTTCTCTTTCCGGCGGAGAAGCTCAGAGAGTGAAATTAGCCACCGAGCTCTCCAAAAAAGCTACCGGAAAAACTTTATACATTTTAGATGAACCAACTACCGGACTTCATCCTGACGATATAAAAAAGTTAATTTCGGTTTTAAAAGAATTGGTAAATCGAGGCAATACCGTAATTTGTATAGAGCACGAATTAGACGTAATAAAAAATACAGATTATATAATAGATTTAGGACCGGAAGGCGGTGATAAGGGAGGATATGTTGTCGCCGAGGGGACGCCTTTTGAAATTACAAAAAACAAAAAAAGTTATACCGGAAAATATCTGAAAGAAGTTTTAAAGACTTGACAAAGATTCTTGTTGGATATTAATATATAAAAGAGAAATTAACAGTCAGAAGCAATGATTGATAATCGATAACTAACAACTTACAACTATGAAGATTAAACCACTTTCCGACCACATTTTAATTGAACCAATAAAAGAGGAAGAAAAAACCAAAACCGGAATTTTACTTCCCGAAACGGCAGAAAAAGAAAGGCCTGAACAAGGCAAAGTTATTGCCGTTGGCCCTGGAAAGAGAACCGAAGAGGGGAAAATAATTCCAGTCTCGGTAAAGCCCGGTCAAAAAGTTTTATTTACAAAATACGGTCCCAATGAAATCAAGGTCGATGACAAAGAATATTTAATAGCAAAAGAAGAAGACATCCTCGCAATTATTGAATAATTGCGAAATTTTTAATTTTCAATTTCTAAACAATATGGCAAAGCAAATTTTATTTAATGAGGCGGCTAGAAAAAAATTAATGGTAGGCATCAATAAATTGACCGATGCCATCAAGGTTACTCTGGGTCCCAAAGCCCGACTTGTTGTTTTAGATAAGGGCTTTGGTGCTCCCGACATTTCTGATGACGGAGTTTCCATTGCCAAAGAAATCGAATTACCCGACAAAGCTGAAAATCTGGGAGCAGAAATTATGAAAGAAGTAGCGGAAAAAACCTCGGATGTGGCTGGCGATGGAACAACAACAGCCGTAGTTTTATCTCAGGCAATAGTTTCCGAAGGGCTAAAAAATGTGGCAGCCGGAGCTGACCCTCTGGCCCTGAGAAGAGGAATTCAAAAGGGAGTGAAGGCGGTGGTTGAAAATTTAAAATCTCTTTCAAAACCAATTTCAAAAAAGGAAGAGATTTCCCAGGTGGCAACCATTGCCTCCCTGGATCCGGAAGTTGGAAGTTTGATTGCCGAGGTCTTTTCGGAAGTTGGAAAGGACGGAGTAATTACCGTTGAAGAATCAAAAAAGTTTGGATTAGAAAAAGAAATTGTTAAAGGTCTTCAATTTGACCGGGGTTATATTTCTCCCTACATGATTACTAACTTAGAAAGAATGGAATCTTCTTTGGAAGAACCCTACATTTTAGTTACTGATAAAAAAATTTCCGCTTTAACCGAAATTTTACCGGTAATGGAAAAGGTGGCTCAAACCGGGAAAAAAGACCTGGTCATTATTGCCGATGAGGTGGAAGGAGATGCTTTAGCTACTCTGGTGGTAAATAAATTAAGAGGCATCTTCAATGCTTTAGCCGTCAAAGCTCCTGGATTTGGCGATAGAAGAAAAGAAATGTTACAGGATATTGCTATAGTTTGCGGCGCCCAGGTCATCTCTGAGGAGTTGGGTCTAAAGCTGGAAAATGTTCAATTAAATCAATTGGGTAAAGCCAGAAAAGTGGTGGCGGAAAAAGAGAAAACAACCATCATTGAGGGTAAGGGGAAGAAAGAAGATATTGAAGCGAGAATCAAACAAATCAAGAATGAATTAAAAACTACCGAATCAGAATTTGATAAAGAAAAACTTCAAGAAAGACTGGCAAAATTAGCTGGAGGTGTGGCGGTGATTAAAGTGGGAGCAGCCACTGAAGTTGAACAAAAAGCCAGACAGAAAAAAACCGAAAATGCCTTAAACGCTACTCGAGCGGCAATTGAAGAAGGGATTTTACCTGGCGGTGGAGTATCTCTTTTAAGGTCCCTGCCCATTTTGGAAAAAATCGAACTGGAAGGAGATGAAAAAACTGGATTGAATATTTTAAAAAGAGCTTTAGAAAGGCCGATTAGACAGATTGCAGAAAATGCTGGTTTTGATGGGGCAGTAGTGGTTGAAAGAGTAAGAGAGAAAGAAGGTAATTTCGGTTTTAATGCTCAAACTTTGAATTTTGAAGACCTGGTTGAAGCTGGCGTTATTGATCCAACAAAAGTCGTCAGAGCCACTTTAGAAAATGCCTCCTCGGCTGCCGGTATGCTTTTGACCACCGAGGCAGTAGTTGGAGAGGAGCCGACGAAAGAAGAGAAAAAAATTCCTGAAGTTCCCGAAGAATACTAATGTTGAAGGTTCTACCTTCAACATATTTTTCCACCAAATTGCCTTGGTGGCTTTATTTTGAAAAAAAATTGAGATATACTTAAATAGTATCAAGGTCGAGGTAAAAAATTCTAAACTCTAAATTTCGATAAAATGGTCTTACAGATTATTTTAGGAATAATAGTTTTACTGGTTTTCTGGCTTGTAGCCACTTATAACGGCTTGGTCAGACTTAAAAATCAAGCCAAGGAAGCCTGGGCAGATATTGATGTTCAACTAAAGCGGAGATATGATTTGATTCCCAATTTAGTTGAAATGGTAAAAGGTTATGCCAGTCATGAAAAAGAATTATTTGAAAAAGTGAGTGAAGCTAGAAGTCGAGCCATGGGAGCCACCACCCTTAAAGAAAAGGGTGAGGCGGAAAACATTCTTTCTTCAACCCTGAAAACCCTATTTGCTGTTGCGGAAAGTTATCCAGAACTCAAGGCCTCGGTTAATTTTTTAGAACTTCAAAGAGAACTAACTGACACTGAAGACAAAATTCAGGCTGCCAGAAGATTTTACAATGGAAATGTCAGGGATTTAAATATAAAAATCGAAAGTTTCCCAGCAAATCTTATAGCTTCTGCTTTTGGTTTTCAGAAGATGGAACTCTTTGAATTAGCGGTTGCTGAGGAAAGAGAAGCCCCGAAAGTGAAATTCTGATATGCCAACAATATACACTAATGCTGAATCCAATATCCGTAAAACCTGGCTATTGATGATCGGCTTTTTAATATCGATTATTTTTTTGGGTTGGCTTTTTAGTTATTTATTAAACAATCAAATTTTCTTAATAATTGCAGTAATCTTTGCTTTTTTGCAAAGCTTTTTAAGTTATTGGTATTCAGATAAAATTGTTCTCTCTTTAACTAGAGCAAAGCCAATCGAAAAAAAAGATAATCCAGAGTTGTATCGAGTTGTTGAAAATCTTTGTATTACCGCCGGTCTTCCAACGCCTAAAATTTATATTTTGCCAGAAGCCCAGCCGAATGCTTTTGCTACCGGTAGGGATGCAAATCACGCCGTTGTAGCCGTCACCAAAGGTTTGTTAGAAAAAATGGAAAGAGTGGAATTGGAAGGAGTTATCTCTCATGAACTTTCTCATATTGGAAACAAAGATATGTTATTGCAAACAGTGGTGGTAATTTTAGTGGGAGTGATAGCCACACTTTCTAATTTCTTTTTAAAAATTAGTTATTGGAGTGGAGAAAGGCGGAGAGATTCAAGAGATTCAAACGGAGCAATTTTGGCTCTTTTTGGAATTATCGCCGCCATTATAGCTCCAATTGCTGCCACCCTGGTTCAGTTAGCAATTTCTCGCAAAAGAGAGTTTTTGGCTGATGCTTCAGGAGCTCTTTTAACCAGATATCCCGAAGGATTAGCCAGAGCTTTAGAAAAGATTTCGGCTGACTCAAATCCTTTAAGAGTAGCCAATAATTCTACTGCCCATCTTTTCATTGCCTCACCTTTTAAAGGAAGGGAAGCTCTTAGTTGGTTTCAGAAACTTTTTTTAACCCATCCACCAGTAGAAGAAAGAATTAAAGCTTTAAGAGAAATGAGTATTTAGGGGGAGAGGTCGCATAGTGGCCGAGTGCGCGGCTCTGGAGAAGCCGTAGAGGAGAAATCCTCTCGTGGGTTCAAATCCCACCCTCTCCGCCAGTTGGTAAAAGTTCTTGCTGGCTCGTCCGTTACGCGGGCTCGCCAGCCGTCCCGCCCTTTTAGTAAAAGAGCGGGGTTAATTTTTTGTTTTTGTTCCACCGAAGGTGGAACTCCAGAAGCGGGCTTTTTTTTCTTGATTGAATTTATATTTTTGGTAATATGATAATGGATGTAAAAATATTATTTACTATTATGCTACCAAAACTTTATTAGTATGACAAATGGAAAAGTAATCAGCAAAAATATAAAAAGATTGCGCGCTAAACTTGGAATGACACAAGACGATTTAGCCAAGAAAGCGGACATAAAATACACCACACTTATGAAAATCGAAAGCGGTGCTGTAAACAAACCAAGTGTCCAAACTATGGCGAAAATCGCTAAAGCGCTTGGTGTTTTGATTGAAGATTTGATAAAATAAAAAGGTCGAAAATAAAATTTAAAAATATGAAAAAAACTTTTATTATTTTAATTTTGGTGGCAGTGGCTCTGATTGTAGGAGTTTTTGCTTTTCAGTTTTTAGCGAAAAAGAACACAGAAGGAGAAGCCTGTAAAGTTGATAAAGATTGTCAAACGGGTTTGAAATGTGTAACGAATGTTTGCTCTTCAGGAAAAGCTGGCTCCCCCTGTCTTAAAAAAGAAGATTGCCAAACTCCTTTTTGTGTCAACAAAAAATGTACTGAAGGAAAAGAAGGCGATCCCTGTTTAACTTTTAATGATTGTGGCAATCTTTTGTGCGTAAATTCGATTTGCGCTAAGTATTCTGAAAAACCAAATGAAGAAGTTTTTAAAGAATATTTTTCAAGGCTTCGACTGGGAATGGTTACCGAGTGGCCGAAAGAAGGACCACCCCCATTTCAAGAAACTAATGTTTTTGAGTTGGGAGAACGATTTTGTACCGAAGGAACGGTTTTAAAAGAAGTTACTTTAGAGGGCGCAATTTACGATCCTTACGAAGAAATATTAGTTGTGCCAAAAAGAGATGCGGGTCCCAGTCTCAAACCAGGCGGTTTTACTGGTTGTAGTAATTTACCCTCCGAGTTATCGGCTGGCAAAAAATACGAATATAAAATCTATATTGGCGATACTCTCGTGGCAATTTTGCCCTTCGAAACCCGTTAATTAATTCAATAAGGATAATCCGTGATGGCATAGCGGCCTTTGAGACTAGAAAGGAAATTATTACCTTTTCTTTAATGCCAATAATTTTCCTGCCTATTTGCAGACCCAAGTTAAGTTGATTACAGTTAAGATATGAAATTCTCGCTTGGTAAAACCGTTTGGATTTTTTTCTCGAAGATTTTGACCATCGCTTTTTGGCTGTTTTTAATCTTTGATTTGGCAACCCTTTTTTTTATTTTCAGCCAGGAAAATTTTGACTGGAATCAATTTTTCGGTATTTTTACTGCTATAATTCTGATTTTTTCTTTAGGCAGTTGGGTTATCTCTTTTCGGCCATGGCTACAATTGATTTATTTCCCTCCCTTTCTTTTCTTTTATTATAAATACGGCTATCAAATTCTTTATTCCTTGCCGCTGGGAATACATTATAACTTTCTCTGGTCGTTACCGGAGACAATCAGTAATGTAATTGGCTTTTCGGGTCAACGGAAAGTCATTGATTTCATATTTTGGTCTGGTTTTATTTTTACCTCTTGGGTTTTTGTTTTGCAATTGCAGTGGTGGGTTTTGGGATTTTTGGCGGGAAGGAAAGTCGCTTTTGCCGCAGAAATTTGGAAAGAAGAAAAAGCAAAATTGATAGAAGCGAAAAGAAAATATCTAGAAGTACAAACGGGAGTCAAACCCTTCTCCAAAAAGCAAAAAATATTGAGAGTCATTTTTTACTTATTTTTTATATTTTTATTGTCAGGATTGATTATCTTAACGGTATTTTTATGGTCGAAGAAAATATAAAAGAGACAGAAGGAAAAAAGGACTGGCAACCAGTAAATATTATATTTGGTTTATTAATCATTGGGTTTATTTTTTATTCCTGTTTATCAAAATCAGCCCCTCTTGCTATTATAAGATTAATTCCTGCTATCATTCTTATTTTTACGAGAAGGAATAATATTTTCGTTTCTCTTGTTTTGTTTATTTTTGGGTTAACAATATTCATTTTTCCGACCCTCGATGCATTTTTGCTTTTGAGTGCCGCGGTATATATGTTCTTCTCGGCGCTCTTGAGGATGTTTAAAGTGAAATACTATATGATGATAGGATTAGTTATTGCCTTGGTAGTTAGTGGGTGGTTATTTTTTAAATTAGCAGTTGAAAGGAAGCAAACATTTATTTCCGAAAACAATGTAACTATAATGAGAGAAATTAATGACAGAGTTAGTATTGTCTTGTCTTCATCCCCAAGTGAATCTGACCTTTCAACAGAGTTTCATCCGCTTCAGAGAATATATCCAATAGAAAAGGGTTTGCAAAAAGGTATCAACTATGCCTGTCGGGTAATAAACAGAAGCGGGGAGGTGGTTATTCCGCTTGATAAATGGCCTGTTTTCAAGTCACATGACAATGTTGAACAAAAGGGGGAATTTAATAACGGCAATTATCTTCCTTTAGATTTCGGAGAATACAAAATCCAGCTTGTCAAAATAGAAAACTCAAAAGGCATAATTATTGCAGAAAATAATTTTTCTATTGTGCCTTACAGCGAAGAGGAATTATCGCGAATTGTTGCTTACCTTACTTCAGATAATGACCCTGGCCAAAAATCTTATGACAGTTATACGGTCAAAACTCAGACTTTCGGTGTCAAGGCTTGGGTGCAAGCACCAAAAGGTAAAGCAATCAGCGGAAAATTAAAATTCTATAAAACTGATAGAAATGGAGTAGTTGAAAAAACACCCTGGGATAGAGAAGATATTTTTACAACTCCTTCCGATGGTGAACCATATTATGTAAAAGGTATAAGCGGGAGGATTCCACCGGGCATTTATCATTTTCAGATTATTATAAATAATAAAGTTTTCAAAGATCTGAAACTGATAATAGAATGAAAACTAATTCAAAGAATTTGCTACCAAAGAGTAAAATTAGCTATAATTTATTAATATGGGTAATCTAAAAATTAAAATGAGACGCAATTGGTGGCTTGGATTTTTGGGATTTAGCCTGTTTAATGGATTTAGATATTTTCAAACTGGCAATTGGATGGATTTGCTTTGGTTTGTCTCGGCAGTATGGTTTGTTTGGTTTATCCCGGTGAAAAGAAATTAGAAAAACTTGAAATCGTCCTTTTTAATGAAATCGGTTCGGATTTTTTCAAATACCCACCGCTGTCGAAGCCAAATCATTAATTTTAATTAAAAACCTATGCTAACCAAAAAACTTACATTATCGATACTGCCTGAAAAGTTAGGCATTTGTCATCTGGCAAAAAACAGCCCGATTCCCGATTGGGCAACCAGCGGAAATTTTTTCTCAATAACCAGGACCGACCAGGAGTTATCTATCGTCTATCCTCAAGATAAAATTCCTGGCGGCGTATTATTTGAAAAGGATTGGCAAGCTTTCAGGTTGGAAGGTTTCGTTGAGGGTATCTATTCGGTCGGAATTATTGCTTCTCTGTCTAAACCTTTAGCCGAGGCTGGAATCAGCATATTTAATATCTCGACCTACGAAACGAATTACCTTTTAGTTGAAGAAAAAAATCTTGCTAAAGCCAAAAAGATTTTAAGTAAATTTTGCGAAATAAGAGGGTAAATCGAGATTTAGGATAATATTTCTTAAATTGCCATATTTATTTTTGGAAGCGCTTCCATCATATTAGTTGCCAGAAAGAAAAAATATGACTTACCAAGACAAAATTTATGGGGAAATCGAAACTGAAGAGCCTATAATTTTGGAGTTAATAAATAGTTCTGTATTACAGAGGTTAAAAGAGATTGACCAAGCAGGATATCCGCCATTGTATTATAATCCCCGCTCACTTCCAACTTCAGAAATAGCCCATAATCGTTTCGAACACTCGATAGGAGTTTATTACTTGTTGAAGAGATTTGGCGCGTCTATAGAAGAACAAATTTCCGGGCTCATTCACGATGTATCCCATACGGCTTTTTCTCATTGTATAGATTATGTTTTAGATTCCGGCTCAGAAAAAGAGCATAATCATCAGGACAAAATTTTCAAAAACTTTGTTGAAGGGTCGGAAATACCGGAAATTTTAAGAAAATATAATTTTAGTCCTGATTATATTTCTGATGAACATAATTTTCCCCTTCTCGAAAAACCTTTGCCAGATTTATGCGCTGATAGAATAGATTATTCTCTAAGAACAGCAATCCATTTAAGAGAGTTAACAGGACAAGAATTGGATTATCTTTTAGATAATTTAACAACCGAAAATAATCGGTGGGTTTTTAAAAATTTTGAGAGTGCTAAAAAATACGCGGAACTATTTTTCAAATTGAACACTTTTTATTACGCAGGAATTTATTCTGCGGTTATGTTTAGGACGGTTGGAGATACTCTGAGATATGCCCTGGAAAAAGGGTACATTTCGGAGAATGATTTATATACTACCGATAAGGAAGTTTTAGATAAAATTAAACAATATTTAGAGAAAGACGAAAAATTGAAATTGTTTTTTGATAGAATGAATAATAAAATTAAATTTGAGGATAACCCCGCAGATTACGAAGCTCATGTATTTTGCAAATCAAGAATCGTTGACCCTTCCTTCAAAACCGATGGAGAAATAAAAAGAATTTCCGAAGTGGAAAATGACTGGAAAAAAATTTTAGAAAAAGAAATGCAGCCGAAAGAGTACTTCATTAAATTTGAGAGATAATTTCCGAAATTATGCCGAAAAAAATGCCAGCACAAAGAAGATAGGCTGGCTCGAGAAATAAAAAAATATTTATGATTTCTTCACCACTCAAAGAAGCTGAAACTTCTTTTCGATCTTCACTAATATGATTAGTTCTCCAATCGATGAAATTAAAAATCGGCTCAATATTGTTGAAGTTATTAGCAGTTATATTAAACTTCACAAAGCCGGAGCAAATTATAGAGCCCTTTGTCCTTTTCATTCCGAAAAAAAACCCTCGTTTTTCGTTTCGCCGGCTCGCCAGATCTGGCATTGCTTTGGCTGCGGAAGAGGAGGCGACCTTTTTGGTTTTGTAAAAGAGATTGAAAATGTCGAATTCGGCGACGCTTTACGAATTTTAGCTCAGAGGGCCGGAGTAGAATTAAAAAAATACACTCCGGAATATGCCAAATTAAAAACCGAAAGGCAGAGGTTATATGAAATTTGTGAGTTGGCTACCAGGTTTTTTGAAAAACAATTAGAAGAAAGCAAAATCGGGAAAGAAGCTAAGGCCTATCTTCTATCAAGAGGAATAACCGAAGAATCCATTAAAAAATGGAGATTGGGTTATGCTCCCGATACCTGGCAGGGGTTGTCCGATTTTTTAACTTCCCGAGGTTACAAAAAAGAAGAAGTTGAAAAAGCGGGATTAGGAATATCATCCGAGCAGGGTTCTTTTTATGATAGATTTCGGGGCAGAATCATTTTTCCTATTTTCGATTTAAATTCTCAGGTAGTCGGTTTTGGTGGAAGGGTTTTTAAGGAAAAAGACAAAACCGAAATAGCAAAATACGTCAACACCCCTGGCACTCTTTTATATGATAAAAGCCGGATTTTGTACGGTTTAGATAAAGCAAAAATGGAAATCCGGAAGAAGGACGTCTGCATTTTAGTCGAGGGATATACCGACGTAATTATGGCTCATCAGGCAGGCACATTCAATGTGGTTGCTACTTCCGGTACTGCTTTAACCCCTTATCAGTTAAAAATTTTGAAAAGATATTCTAATAATCTCATATTGGGTTTCGATATGGATGTGGCTGGAGACACGGCCACCAAGCGGGGAATCGATTTAGCTCAAATTCAGGGATTTGATATAAAAATCATTCGTCTTCCCGAAGGCAAAGATGCTGCCGATGTAATTCAAAAAGAAAAAAATGAATGGATATCCGCTTTAGAAAATTTAAAATCAATTCTGGATTTCTATTTTCAATCAGCATTTTCGGGAAGAGATTCAAAAACACCCGAAGATATAAAGGAAATTTCAAGAATTTTATTGCCCGTTCTAAAAAGAATTCCAAATCAAATTGAAAAATCTTTCTGGATTCAAAAATTGGCCAGGGAGTTAGAAGTGGAGGAGGGGGACATCAGAGAGGAATTGAAAAAAGTTAAACTTGAAGAAAATCTTTACGGGCTGGAACCCGAAGAAATAATTTCGCTTCCTCCGAAATCGAGAAAGGACCTTCTGGAGGAAAGATTGCTAACCTTAGTTTTAAGAACGAATCCCAATTTGATAGATGCAAAAGAAAATCCTTATTTATCTCAAAAGGGGCAAGAAATTTTGATGAATTTAAAAAAGGATAAAAATTTCTCCCCTGACAAATTATCCCCCGAAACTCTTGATTATTTTAACTACTTAGCCTTAAAAGCCGAAATTGAGGAGTTCGAAGAAAAGGATATTGAACCTGAAATTCGATATTGTTTGAAAGAAATTCAGAAATTGGGAGTTAAAAATAAATTGGAACAAATCTCTCGGGAAATTAAAAAAGCCGAGGGAGAAAAAGATTCAAAAAAAATCGAAAAATTAACCCAGGAATTCCGCCAATTAAGTAAAGAACTTATATGAAAAAAAGAAAAAAAATTAAAAAAGTCAAAAAAATAAAACGAAAGCCGCGGCGACCTATCCGCCGCCAGCGGAAAAAGTTTCGCCTGCCCCGGGGCAGACCGAGGAAGGTTTTCACGCCCGAAAAATTTCAGCAATTGGTTACTAAAGGAAAACAGCGGGGCTTCGTTACTTTTTCCGAAATTTTAACCCTTTTCCCGAACCTTGAAAGAGACATCAATGGCCTGGAAAAACTTTATGGAGATTTAGAAAAAGAAGGAATTGAAATAAAAGAAGCTAGAGAGTTTCTGGAAACCGAAAAGCTGACCAAAAAGGAAATTGGAAGAGTGGCTCTTCCAGAAAAGATTGACCCCATTCAGATGTATCTAAAAGAAATTGGGGCTTTGCCCTTCGTTACGGCCGAAGAAGAAAAAGAACTGGCTAAAAAAATTGAAAAGGGAGACGAGGAAGCAAAAAATAAATTAATGAAAGCCAATTTAAGACTGGTTGTTTCCATTGCTAAGAGATATGTTGGTCGTTCTCCCAATTTAACCTTGCTTGATTTAATCCAAGAAGGAAATATTGGTTTAAGAAGAGCGGTCGAAAAATTTGACTGGAGAAGGGGTTATAAATTTTCAACCTATGCCACCTGGTGGATTCGTCAAGCCATTACCCGGGCCCTGGCTGACCAGGCCAGAACCATTAGAATCCCGGTTCATATGGTTGAAACCATTTCTAAATACACCCAGGCTCGCCGAAGGTTATTACAAAATCTTGGCCGAGAACCTCTGCCAGAAGAAGTGGCAGCCGAAATGGGGCTGGAAGTCGATAAAGTTCGCCATATTATGAAAATCTCTCAAAAAACAGTTTCCCTGGAGACGCCGGTCGGCGAGGATGAGGAAGATAGCGTTTTGGCTGAATTTATTGAAGATGAAAAAGTGCCTTCGCCATCTCTGGAGGCAGCCAGAACTTTGCTCAGAGAAAGGTTAAAGGAGATTTTGGTTGATTTAACTCCCAGAGAACAAAAAATCCTCTCAATGAGATTCGGATTAGAAGACGGCATCACTCACACCCTGGAAGAGGTGGGTCAGGTTTTCGGTGTGACCCGAGAAAGAATCCGTCAAATTGAAGCCAAAGCCCTGGAAAAAGTCAGAGAGCACCGCTTTTTAAAAAAATTGAAAGGCTACTAATAATAGTGTATAATATTAATGCCGCTTCGCGGCACATTCCGGAGTAGCGCAATGGTAGCTGGTAGTTATATAACTTGATATTGT
>Ga0116202_10000387_pt1 | contig 24199 bp, 19 predicted proteins | sample LakKivw325mmetaG_FD_94479 | JGI IMG/M metagenome (GOLD analysis project Ga0116202, IMG submission 94479) | Anoxic lake water microbial communities from Lake Kivu, Rwanda to study Microbial Dark Matter (Phase II) - Lake Kivu water 325m metaG | ecosystem: Environmental > Aquatic > Freshwater >... | reverse complement strand
GTCTGTGGGGCAGGGTCGGGATAGCCGCCCTTGGTCGCTTGCAAGGTATAGGTTCCACTGGTAACCGTCAGGGTGTAGATTCCGCTGGAGTCTGTCCAGGCGGTGTGGCTGCCGGGCGAGGCCGAAACCATGGCGCTGAAGACCGGATTGCCTTCCGGATCGCGCACCACGCCGGATATGGTGTATGCTTCCGGGAACACGAAATCCACGCCAGTCTGGCTGGGCGGCACTGTCACCTGGCGCTCTGGTGGGCTGAGCAGCATGCCCTTGGAGACTCGCAGCGAGTAGGTGCCCGCCGTGACGCTGAGCGTATAGACGCCGCTCGCGTTGGTCCAGGCAGTGGTGCCGGCAGGGGAGGCGCTCACCAGGGCGTCCTGGATCGGGTTGCCCTGGGCGTCGCGCGCGCTGCCGGAGATGGTGTAACGCTGCGGAAAGACAAAGTTGACGCCGCTGCGGTCGGGCGGCACGGTCACGACCTGATTGGGCGGGTCTGGCAGCCCTGGCTGGTAGGCCTGCAAGGTGTAGGTGCCTGCCGCCAGCGAAAGGGTGTAGGCGCCAGAGGCGTCGGTCTGGGTGCCCAGGCCGCCGGGGAAAGCGGTGATGGAGACGCCGGGCAACGGTGTATTGTCATGATCGAATGCCATTCCCCGTACGGTGTAGAGCTGGGCAAAGACCAGATCCACGTCGCTGCGGTCGGGAGGCACGCTTACCGTGCGGGGTTCTGGAGGGGGCCATCCCGTCTTGGAAGCGTGGACCGTATAGGTCCCGCTCACGACCTGAAACGAGTAGCGACCGAGCAGGTCAGAATAGACGCTGACGCCATCAGGCTGAAGGGTGAGCATGACGCCCGGAAATGGCTGGAGATCGTGGTAGCGTGCGCTCCCGCCGAGGGTGAAGCGTTGGGCAAAGGTGAAGTCGAGTGCCGTGACATCGGCAGTCACGTTTACGGGGCGAGGTGCTGGATTGGGATAACCATCCTTGGAGGCGGTGACAGTGTAGCTTCCAGATACAAGCATCAGGGTGTAAGCGCCCGCGGCATCGGTCCAGGTACCCACGCCAGCCGGGGCGGCGCTGACCCACACGCCTTGCACGGGCGTATTGTCATAATCACGCACTCTGCCGCCGACGCGGAAACGATGCGGGAACGAGAAGTTGACATAGGTGCGATTGGGGGGAGCCGTCACTTTCTGGGTTGGCGGGCTGACATAGCCGGCCTTGACGGCGGACAGAGTGAAGACGGTCTCGACAGTCACGTTTACCGTGAGGGTGTATGCGCCGCGCGCGTCCGTGAGGGCAGAGTAACCGCCAGGTTCAGCAAATACCCAGGCGTCCTCGACAGGGCCCGTTCCCTCTTCGCCCACGATGCCCTGGATGGTGTACGATGCTGCGCTGGAGACGACTGACTCCCCCAACTGCGCCGAGGCATCTTCAGGTGGGGGCTGTGCCAGGGAAGGCGTGCCGAAGGCGAACGCGATCAGGGACAGGCCTGCCAGGAGCAGTAGCGCGATCAGGAGTGGCAGAATCCGCCTGAGTGGTGATGACTTGATCATCTGATTCCTCCTTGCCATAGGGAAAGGCGCACCACGCAGCATGGGTAGCGGGATGGCTGGGGACAGCACAAGTCAATGGGGCCAATCCCTCGCCCGCGCAAGGATGACCTGGCTGCGCTCATGGCAATGGGACGGCCCTGCTGTTGGCATTATAACATGGGGCTTGACCCTTGTCAATGACTTGGCCATGACAGATATGTCCCAAGTTCTGGACGGCGCTACCTGAAGTGATTGTACGCCTTTTTGTGACCTGGCGCGCCGCAGGTACAATGCTAGCGCGATGGCACGCGTGCTGTGCGTCAATCCATGGGTGTATGATTTCGCAGCGTACAACCAGTGGATGGAGCCACTGGGGTTGCTGAGCGTCGCGGCTGTCTTGCGAGCGGCAGGCCACGAGGTGGCCCTCCTGGACTGTCTGGATCGCCTGGACCCCCGCGCACCGGCGCCGCGCTCGCACAGGGATGCGTTTGGCTGTGGCTCCTTCGCCAAGCTGGAATTGCCCAAACCGCCTGTGCTGGCGGGAGTGCGGCGTCACTGGGGCCGGTACGGCCTGCCGCTGGAGCTGGTCACCCGGAAACTGGATGCGCAACCTCGACCGGACGCGGTGCTTGTGACTTCGGGTATGACCTACTGGTATCCGGGAGCCTTTGAGGCTATCCGCTGCATCAAGCGGCGCTGGCCCGGGGTGCCGGTGGCGTTGGGCGGTGTGTATGCCACGCTGTGCCCAGAACATGCTCGGGCGCATTCCGGGGCTGATGCGGTGCTGGGCGGCCCTGGAGAGGCGCAGGGGTTGCAGTGGGTCGGCCAGGTCAGCGGACTGGCGCGAGAACTGCCCACTTCAGTTGGGAGCATCCTTCCTGCGCACGATTTGCGTCGGCCCCAGGGTTACGTTGCGATACGAACAAGCCTGGGCTGCCCATTTCGATGCCCATATTGCGCAGCACCTCAACTGTGGCCAGGCGGCTTCCAACCCAGGCCGCCGGCGCAGGTTGTTGATGAGATCGCGTGGTGCATGCAGACGCTGGGTGTGAGCGACATTGCCTTCTATGACGATGCGCTACTGGCTGAGGCGACCCGGCACATCCACGTGATCCTGGATGAAGTGATTGCGCGCGGGCTACGGGTGCGTTTTCACACACCGAATGGAGTGCATGCGCGCTTTGTGGATTTCGAACTGGCGCAGAAGATGCGGCGCGCCGGCTTTGTGACCATCCGTCTCGGACTGGACGCGTGCGAGGCGAGAGACGAGACACTTGAAGAACTCAAGGTAGACGAGGCTGGATTTGCGCGGGCAGTGCGGGCGCTATTGCAGGCAGGCTTCTCAGCTCGCGAGCTGGCTGCCTACGTGCTGATTGCGCGGCCGGGGCAGAGTGTGGATGAGGTGCGCTCCACAATGGCGTTGGCCCACAAGCTGGGCGCGCCGGTCAGGCTGGCCGAGTTCTCACCGGTCCCGGGGACGGCGGAGTTCCAGCTGGCTGTAGCGTCGGGCCATTTGGCTGCGGACGCCGATCCACTGTTGCATAACCGAGCGGTCTATCCTTGCGGCAATGCTCAGGCATGGGAAGAGCTGAAGCTGCAAGTTCGTCAGCGGAATCTGGCAGTGGTCGCAGGAGAAAAGGAGGCATGTACATGAACCCGATGTCCAGTTCGTCTCTGCCGCGAGTAACGAAGCAGATGGCCGCCAGGGCGGCTGCGCCCCCACCCGAAGCCGCGCCTGCAGAGCCTGGAGGGCCCATGACTCTGGCAGGGCCCGCCGCGCCGCCAACGCCGGCCGAAACGCCGGCCGAACGCAAGAAATGGTGGGAGGGCATGAAGCTGTCGCTGGGATGGGCCCTGGCGCTCATGCTCATCGTCGCTGTGGTCACGGCCCTGGCCAGAGCGATGAGCGCTGGCCGTGGTTTGGGTTGGCTGTTCGAGGTTCCCGAGGCGGCCAAGATTGCGGGTGACTATGCCAGCGTGCTTGCCCCGCTGCTGGCGGTCTCCGTGGCGATTGAGCGCTTGCTGGAGACGGCGTTTAACTGGTATGAGCAGTCTGTGCAGACTGTGGCCGACGTCCTGACCGGGCCGCGGACGGGCCTGGACTGGGTGCGGAAGGAGCTGCAAGACGCCTACGACGCGGCGGAAGCGGTGGCGGGCAGCATCGGTGCCACGGTGGCCAATAGCCAGGCCCTGGAAGTGCTGAACGCTGCCGAGGCTCGCCTGGCCAGAGCCGAGCAGCGCCTGACTGCCTGGACCAAGGCGCCAGAGTACGTGGCATTCAAGCGCGCGCTCAGCATTGCGGTCGGCCTGTTTGTGGGGCTGGAAGTGGCGGTCTCGAGTGACCTTGGCATGCTGCGCCTGATCGGGTTTCCCATGCCGCGTTTCATCGACATGGTGGTCACGGGCCTTGTGATTGGATCTGGCCCCGGGCCGATGCATTCACTGATCGGCATACTGCAGGGCGGCAAGGACTCGCTGGAGAACCTGGCACAGCTCGCGCAAGCACGCACCATCCGAGAGAGCGTCAAGACGCTGAGTACTCAGCAGTGAATGCGCCAGCCGTGTAAAGCTGGCGCGACCTCAGCGCCTTGATACTCGCGGCGGGTGCGAAGAGCGCTGCCTGGTCGGGCTACTCCGGTCTGCGAGGTGGGACATGCATATGCGAAGGTGTGGCATGCTTTTGGCAGTCGGCATTCTGCTTTGCACTGCGCCGCCCGCAGCTCTGGCCGCAGGGACGGTCTACTACGTCGCGCCCTATGGCAGCAACGCTGGCCCTGGAACCAGAGAGGCCCCGTGGGCGACGCCTGGGTACGGATCAAAGCAGATGCAGTCCGGGGACACTCTGATCATCCTGGGCGGGCGCTACGCCTTGAGCGAATGGAATGCGGACATCATCACGCCGCCCAGTGGCGGTGCCGCTGCCTGGACTGTGGTCAAGGGTGAAGAGGGCCACCGGCCTGTGCTGGCGGGGCGGGACGACCTGTATGCGGCAGTGATCCTGGAAGGCGGGAGCTACGTGCGTGTCGAGAACCTGGAGATCACGCATGACGTGGAGCCCAGCGGTGCTGCGGCGCACTTCCGGGGAGGCATTGCTGGCTCTGGCGAGCCTGCCAGCCACATCGTCTTGAAGGACCTGTACATCCATCACATAGACGACATGGGCATCGACTTTCAGGATGTGGACGACATGCAGGTCATCAACTGCCGCATCGAGTATTGTGGCTCGGGGGCTGTATCTAGTCCCGTAGCGGAGCATGGTGGCTGGCACGACGTGCGATTGCAGCACTGCACGCTGTCATGGAGTGGACACTACTATCAGGGCGGAGACGGATCCGACCCACCGTACGATCGGCCCGATGGCCTAGGAATCGAACCCGCGGCGGGTCCCTTGCTGATCGAGGACTGCGTGGCCGAGCACAACTACGGAGACGGGCTGGACTCCAAAGTAGCCAACACGGTGATCCGGCGCTGCATTGTGGCCAACAACTCGTGCGATGGCATCAAGCTTTGGGACACGGGTTCTCGAGTCGAGAATACGCTAGTCTACGGGCGCGGTGACGGCGATGAGCAGCGGACGCCATGGGCTCCGGTGGTTATCCACACGGCTATGCCTGGTGCTACCTTTGAGATGGTGAACTGCACGGTGGATGACCAACTGGGCGGCAACTACATCATGGCCGTGCAGTACGATGACCCGGACGTGCGGCTTGGCCTCGTTCTCAAGAATACGATCTTTCGCCAGATGGGTGAGGCGTCCACCGGGCTGTTTGTGGGAGCAGGAACCACCCTCACGGCCGAGAACAACCTGTTCTACACGCCCAATCAGGATGTGGTGCTCCAACACGGCTCGCGATTGTACACCTCAAGCGACATCCACATGCTGGGCGACGGCAACCTCTACGCCGACCCGCGGTTTGTGCGCCCAGCTTGGGGCAGCAGCGGTGACTACCATCTGCGGGCGGGCAGCGCGGCGATCGACGCTGCTAGCCATGATGCTGCACCGCCGCAGGACCTCGAGGGCCGTCAACGCGATGCCAGACCTGACATCGGGGCGTACGAATACTGGCGGCCTTCTGCCTGGGTGTGGCTGCCAATGATTCTCAAGGCCTGGCGCTAGGCGCCGTCCTGCTGGGAGGAGTTCTATGCGAGCTATGGTGCTGAAGGAGCCGAAACCGGATGCTGAGGATGCATTGACGCGGGTGCAGGTTGAAACCCCGGCTCCAGGGAAAGGGCAGATCAGGCTGCACGTGAGCGCCTGCGGCGTGTGTCACACAGACCTGCATGAGGCGCAGGGCGAGTTGGAGTTGCCCAAGCTGCCGCTGATTCCCGGCCATCAAATCGTGGGGCAGGTGGATGCGCTGGGAGACGACGCAGAGCGCTTCCAGGTGGGTCAACGCGTGGGAGTGGGCTGGTTGGGCTGGGCATGCGGGCAGTGCGAGTTCTGTCGTGAGGGATTGGAGAACCTTTGCCAGCAGGCGCGCTTCACGGGCCTGCACCTGGACGGGGGCTATGCCGAGTACGCCGTGGTGGATGAACGCTTTGCGTACTGCCTGCCAGCGGGCCTCAGCGATGTGCAGGCGGCACCGCTGCTATGTGCGGGCATCATCGGCTACCGGGCGCTGCGCCTGAGTGGAATCCTGCCCGGCGGTTGCCTGGGGCTGTATGGGTTCGGCGCCAGCGCGCACATCGCCATCCAGGTGGCACGCTACTGGGGGTGCGAGGTGTACGTTTTCAGCCGCGGCGAGGAGCACCGCAGGCTGGCGAGAGAGCTGGGTGCAGCTTGGTCTGGCCTGGCAGAGGAGACACCCGCAGTGCCTCTTGATGCTTGCGTGACCTTTGCGCCGGCGGGCAGGCTCGTGCCGCTGGCTCTTGGCCACTTGCGTCCTGGGGGCACGCTGGCGATCAATGCTGTGTACATGAGCCCCATTCCGGAGATGCCCTACGAGCGGGTGTACGGCGAGCGCGTTGTGCGCAGCGTGGCCAACTTTACCCGAAAGGATGCCGAGGAATTCCTGGCCCTCGCTGCCAAGATCCCTGTCCACACGGAGGTGCAGGTCCTGGCGCTGGAGCAGGCAAACGAGGCGCTGGCCAAGGTGAGACGCAGCCAGGTGCGAGGCAGCATCGTGCTGGAGATAGGTTGACATGAATGAGAGCGAGCAGGTCTACGAAGCGATCCTGCAGGCCATCCGCGAGAACCAACCAGCCTGCGTTCTGACCATTGTGGAGGTGAAAGGCTCGACACCTCGCGGCCTGGGTGTCAAGATGCTCTTGCGTGCGGACGGCTCGACGGTGGGCACCATCGGCGGAGGCGCGCTGGAAGCAGAGGCGTTGGTCGATGCCCGCCAGGCTCTATCCCAGGGCACCTCGCGCATCGCGGCGTACTCCGTGCGCGGTCAGGATGAGCGCGACCTGGGTATCTGCGGTGGTGACGCGCGCGTGTTCATTGAGGTGCTCGGTCTGAAGCAGACTTTGCTGATCGTGGGCGCAGGGCACGTGTCGCAACCCTTGGCCGAGTTGGGGCACCTGCTGGGCTTTCATACTGTGGTGGTCGACGACCGTGCCGAGTTTGTGACGCAGGTGCGCTTTCCGCATGCGGATGAGCTGGTGTGCACTGAACTGAGCCATGTGTGTGAGCGCGTTGCTGTGAACGCGCAGACGCATGTGGTGATTGTGACGCGTGGGCACGAGCATGATGAAGTGGTGTTGTGGCAGGTCGCAGATCTGCCTGCGGCGTACATAGGTATGATTGGCAGCCGTCGCAAGGTACGGACTGTCTTTGAGCGTCTGATGGCGCAGGGAGTGCCGGCTGAGAAGCTGGCTCGAGTGCACGCACCGGTGGGCCTGCGCATCGGAGGGCAGACGCCAGCTGAGATCGCGCTCAGCATCATGGCAGAAATCGTGGCGGTGCAGCATGGCGGCGTGGACGAGCCGCTGAGCATGTGCAACAACCCGCTGCGCGCCGATACCCCTCAGTCTCTCGATCGAGACGGCGACCCTGGGCCAAGAGGCAGCTCTACTTGACCCAGGTCACGTCCCTCACTCAGCAAGTAGAGCGCCGCAACTACTGGCTGGGCATTGTGAATGGTGCTCTCATCCGGCTTTTTGCGGCTTTGACCGACACCTCTCTGGTCCTGCCTTGGTTTGTGAGCCAACTGGGTGGGCCGGCGCCGGTTGTTGGCTTGCTGGTGCCAATTGCCAACGGAGGATGGTTCCTTCCGCAATTGATGATGGCCCGGTTGCTGCGACGGCAGAGGGACAGCGCTGCGTTCTACCGGATGGTTTCTGCTGTGCGAGTGCTGATCTGGGCCCTGTTATGCGTGCTCGTTTTTGCCCTGGGGCCACGTCATCCTCAAGGACTGCTGGCGGCTTTCATGCTGCTGTATGCGCTGTTCTCGCTGGGAGCGGGAATATCAGGCCTGTGTTTCATGGACATCACTGCCAAGGTGATTGCTCCCGGGCAGCGCGGATCGTACTTTGCTTTCAGAGAATTCATCGGTGGAATGCTGACTCTGGGGGGTAGTGCTCTGGCGCGCTATGTGTTGGACGCGCGCCACGGCCTGCAGTTTCCCTACAATTTCGGGTGGTTGCTAATTCTGGGGGGACTGGCTGCGACGGGCGGCTTTGTGAGCTTTGGATCGATCGTAGAACCGGATGAGGAACAGAGCCCACAACAACCCACGGATGGAGCGAGCTGGCGCTCCGTCGCGAATGTGCTGCAGCGCGACCGCAGCTACGTGATGCTCGTTCTGGCGCGTATGCTGTCACTGGTGGGCATATCGGCGACGCCCTTCTACAGCATCTTTGCCAAGGACGTCCTGCGCGCCCCTGTGGAGATGGCCGGCACCTATCTCGCAGCGATGACTGTGTCCGGGGTCGGTTCTACATTGGTTTGGGGACGGTTGAGCCGGCGGCTCGGCAGCCGGGCCGTGGTCCTGTGCACGATGCTGTTGAGCGGCGCCATGCCGCTGGTTCCCCTGTTGCTCGGCTCGCGCTTGTCCCAGGCAACCTACACATCCGTCTTTGTGCTGGCAGGCGCTGCGGTGATTGGTAGCGACATCGGTTTCGTGAGTCTCTTGCTGGACATGGCCCCCAGGGGAGAGCGCCATCTCTACGTCGGGCTGATCAACACCGCACTGGGTGTGGTGAGCCTGGCTCTCATCGCAGAGGGGTGGATTGTGGAGCGCTGGGGCTTGAGCGCATTGTTTGCCGTGAGCGCAGTGTGCAGCCTCTCGGCTCTGCTAGCAGTGAGCAACGTACGCGACCCTTTGAGTTCACAAGGAGCTTGACAAGTTGGGATTCTCGTGCTATGATGAATTCACAACCGAAACGAAAAGACCTTGAACGAGACTAGTAGGCGTTCTTGCCGAGGTGCAGAGAGCCAGGGGAAGGTGCGAACCTGGTACTGAAGCGAGCGCCGAATGGACTTGGGAGTTGCAGGGCCAAAGGCTGACAAGCACTGCCGAGTAGCCTGTGCCGGAGTCGCCACCGTTATCAGGGCTGAGGGTATCGGACAGCGTGTGTCCCGTACCCGCTTTGAGTGAGGCTGGCCGCCAGGAAGACCATCCGCCGTCACCGGCGGATTCTTCTTTTCAAGGCTGGTCCTAATTGGGGTGGTACCGCGGGTGTGAACCTCTCGTCCCCTGTGTGTTTGGGGCGGGAGGCTTTTGTTTTCAGAGGTACGCGAGTGCATGGGGTTGGCAAGAACGCAGGCCTGAAGTTGAGGGCCAGGGCATGTGTTGGGTGCTCGCATAGATCTCAGGTCGAAAACGAAAGGAGATGGGAAGATGAAGACGACGAAGTATTTTCTGGACGAAACGAAGCTGCCAAAGGAGTGGTACAACATCGCCGCTGATCTGCCGGGGCCACTCCCGCCCGTGCTACACCCCGCGACGCTGCAGCCCGTGGGACCAGACGACCTCGCACCGCTGTTCCCGATGAGTCTGATCATGCAAGAGGTGAGCACCGAACGCTACATTGCCATCCCAGAGGAGGTGCGAGAGATCTATCGCCTGTGGCGGCCGACGCCCCTGGTGCGGGCGCGCCGTCTGGAACAAGCGCTGGACACTCCAGCGCATATCTACTACAAGAACGAGAGTGTCAGCCCGCCCGGGAGTCACAAACCGAATACTGCAGTGGCGCAGGCGTACTACAACAAGGCAGAGGGCACACGCCGCATTACCACAGAGACCGGCGCAGGACAGTGGGGCTCAGCCCTGGCCATGGCCTGCAACTTCTTTGGCGTAGAGTGCAAGGTGTACATGGTAAAGATCAGCTACGAGCAAAAGCCGTACCGGCGCTCGCTGATGCAGTTGTGGGGCGCCAGTGTGACTCCCAGCCCCAGCCAGGAGACGGCGGCCGGGCGCAGCATCCTGGCGCAACACCCGGACTCGCACGGCTCGCTTGGCATCGCGATTAGCGAGGCGGTCGAGGTGGCCGCACAGAACTCTGACGTCAAGTATTCGCTCGGTAGCGTGCTCAATCACGTACTAATGCACCAGACGGTGATAGGTCAGGAGGCCGTGGCGCAGATGGAGCTGGCGGGCGAGGAGCCGGACATCGTGATCGGATGCGTGGGTGGAGGGTCCAACTTTGCGGGTTTGGCCTTCCCCTTCCTGCGAAGGGTCCTGAAAGAGGGTGCGAAGACGCGCTTCCTGGCGGTCGAACCGACGGCGTGCCCCTCGATGACCAAAGGCATCTATGCCTATGACTACGGCGACACGGCCAAGATGGCACCGGTGGCCAAGATGTACACCTTGGGCCACACTTTTGTCCCGGCAGGCATCCATGCAGGCGGGCTGCGCTATCACGGGATGGCGCCGATCCTGTCGGCCCTGGGCAAGTCAGGGCACATCGAAGCCGTTGCCTATCCACAGAACCCTGTGTTTGCGGCTGCGGTGCAGTTCGCCCGCTGCGAGGGCATTGTACCGGCTCCCGAGACGGCACACGCCATCAAGGCGGCAATCGATCACGCGCTGCTATGCAAGCAGACAGGGGAGCGCAAGGTGATCCTGTTCAACTTTAGCGGGCACGGGCACTTTGATCTGGGGGCCTATGACGCCTACCTGAGCGGCGGGCTGCAGGACTATGAATACCCTGCGAGTGAGGTTGCCAAAGCGCTGCAAGACCTGCCAGTGGTGAAGTGAAGCTCGCTTTCCGAATGTGCACAAGTAGGGCAGGGGCATGGCTGGGCTGTCTGCCAAGGGATCAGGACTCCTTGCCCCTGCCACTGCCTGGGAAGAAGAGGATGGTCGAAAGGAAGTGCGAGGAGTGAAGAAGGGAATGAATCTACGCATTCCGGGGCCGACACCCCTTGCACCTGAGGTGCGCAGGGCGATGCCCATGGAGATGATGGATCATCGCGGCTTGGAGTTTGAGAGGCTGATGTGTGAATCGACGCTGCACCTGCGCCACTTCTACCAGACCGAAGGGGAGGTGTTGCTACTTACAGCATCGGGAACCGGAGGCCTGGAGGCCGCGCTGGTAAACACGCTTTCGCCCGGCGATGTCGTCCTTGCTGTTACCAACGGTGCCTTCGGCGAGCGCTGGGCAGCCATGGCACGCGCTTTCGGGGCCGATGTCCGCGTACTGGATTATCCCTGGGGCACGGCACTTGACGCCCTGGACATAGAGCAGGCGTTGAGAGGCAACCCGGACGTTCGCGTACTTCTCACCACGCACAATGAGACGTCGACTGGCGTCCTGAATGACCTGGCGCAGGTTGCGGAGATGCTGCGTGGACTGCGCGGTGAGCGCCCACTCTGGTTGGTGGATGCGGTCAGCTCTCTGGGTGCAGTAGATCTTCCGATGGACGCGTGGGGCTGCGACATGGTGGTCTCGGCTTCACAGAAGGCCTGGATGGCGCCGCCGGGTCTGGCATTCGTGGGCGTCAGCGCCAGGGCTTGGGAACGTATGCTGGTTGCCCGCTGTCCACGGTACTACTGGGACCTGATGGCCGCGAAGAAGCAGGCACAGAGAGGACAGACCCCGTTCACTCCGGCGCTTCCAGCGATCTATGGTCTTTGCACGGCGCTCCGGAGTATGGCGAAGGAAGGGCTGCCTGCAATTGTGGCGCGGCATCGGAGACTCTGTCAGCAGTTGCGCGCTGGACTGAGGGCACTTGGACTGCGCCTTCTGGCTGATGACGCTTGTGCCTCTCCGACGGTGACTGCGGTCCACATGCCCTCTGGCGTCTCAGCTGGAGAGGTCAAGTCGGAGATGGCGCGACGTGGGGTCATTGTGGCATCAGGAATGGGCGCGTTCAAGGACGAGTTGCTGCGCATCGCGCACCTGGGCTATTGCGAAGCGACTGACCTAGAACAGGTGCTGGATGCCCTGCAAGCAGCGCTGGTCTGCGCAGGTGCGGCTGAAGGCCGTGCGATCTGAAGTGTCACGCATGAAGGTTGGGGGGAGGTCGACGTGGACAGGATTCTAGTCACAGAGCCCTTGGCAGAAGAGGGCTTGCAGGTGTTGCGCACGCAGGCCGACGTGGACATCTGGGACGCGCGCAGGACAGAGATGCTGGCAGAGATTATCCACTCTTACCAGGCCTTGGTAGTGCGCAGCAAGACTAGCGTCTCAGCCAGATTGATCTCAGCCGCATCTCAGCTCCGGGTCATTGGGCGTGTAGGGACAGGAGTGGACAACATTGATCTCGACGCGGCCACTCGGCGCGGGATCGTGGTTGTGAATGCTCCCTACGGCAACACGGTCGCGGTGGCCGAACACACACTGGCAATGCTGTTGGCTTTGGCACGCAGTATCCCAAGCGCGGACGCGGCGCTACGTCAGGGCCGCTGGGAGAAGCAGTCGTTTGAAGGTGCGCAATTGCGCGGCAGGATGTTGGGCTTGGTAGGGCTTGGGCGCGTGGGCTCTGCCGTGGCTCGGCGTGCACAGGGGCTGGAAATGAAAGTGATCGCGTACGACCCCTACGTGACGCCAGAGCGTGCTGCGCAGATAGGCGTGCAGTGGGTGCCATTCGACGCGTTGCTGCGCACGGCCGATGTGGTTTCGCTGCACGTTCCGCTGGGCACGCAGACGCGCGGCATGATTGGCCGACAGGAGCTGGCCGCCATGAAACCCACGGCGTACTTGGTCAACTGCGCGCGCGGAAGTGTGGTGGACGAGGGGGCTCTCGCGGATGCCCTGCGCGGACGGCGCCTGGCAGGCGCTGCTCTGGACGTGTTTGCGCAAGAGCCTCTTCACGACAGCCCTTTGCTGCAATGTGACAATGTTGTGCTGACACCACATCTGGCGGGCTCGACGATCGAGGCGCAGCGAGAGGCAGCAATGGAGGTGGCGCAACAGGTGCTCCAGGCTTTGGCAGGATGCATGCCTCGATATCCCGTGAACGCTCCGGCGCTGGCGGCGGAAGAGCTGGAGCAACTGGGGCCCTACCTGGACCTGGCCGGGCGACTGGGGAGCTTCTGCGGCCAGTTCGCTGATAACCACGTGCAGGCGGTTGAGGTGGCCTGCTCCGGCGATGTGGTCAGCCAGCACATGGATGCGCTCTTGTCTGCTGCGCTGGTGGGGCTGCTGGCGGGCACCGCTGAGGAGGCGGTGAACTGGGTCAACGCCCAGACCATAGCACGCGAGCGGGGCATCGGCCTTTCGGCCCGACACGAGCCATTGGGTAGCGCCACAGGCCTGTCCAGCCTGATCGAAGTGCGTTTACTGCGTGGTGCGCAACAGCATGTGGCGGCAGGTACGATCCTGCGCGCAGAGCCGCACATCGTGCAGGTAGATGGGCACTGGCTGGATTTTGTAGCGCGCGGCCTATTGCTGGTGAGCGAACACACCGAGCAGCCCGGCATCCTGGGACGAATGGGAACTGTGCTGGGCACGGCTGGAGTGAACATACACTTTGTGCAAGTGGGCAGGCGAGAGCGCGGAGGTGCCGGCATGCTGGTCTTGGGGCTGGATGATCCACTCACACCTGCGGTGCTCGCGGAGGTGATGGCCTTGCCCAGCGTTCGTTCTGCGCGGATGGTAAAGCTGTAGCCAGTGGAAGGTTTTCCTGCCAAGGCCGTCTGACCGGGTTGACTACGGATCCAGCGGAGGGAGCGGCAGTCTATGCTGGCGCAGCCACGCCTCGCGCGCGGCTCCAGCGGTGCTGAATGAGCCACTGGCCACGACCAGACCTGCCGGGCCGACTTGCTGGGAGGCCTCTTCCAAGGCTTTGCCGATGTCTTCGACTACGCGAGTGGAAACTGCGTAGCGCTGCGCTTCGCGCTGCAACTCGTGCGGGTCAGCGGCGCGAGGGTGCTGCGAACGCGCGAAGAACGCGCCCCGGGCCCCGGGCAGCAGCGCATGTAGGATGGCGGCAACGTCCTTGTCACTGAGGATGGCCAGCACCAGCCACGGCTCCTGGTCCGGGAAGTACTGGCGCAGGGTAGCCATGAGACAGCGCGCCGAATCCACGTTGTGGGCGCCATCTATCACGGTGCTGGGGTAGCAGCCCATGACCTCAAAGCGCGCTGGCCACACCACATCGCGCAAACCCTGCCGCACGGCAGGTTCGCTGATGTGCATGCCAGACTGGCGCAGAACCTCCACGGTAGAAAGGGCGACGGTAGCGTTGCGCAATTGATGCTTGCCCAACAAGGGCGTATACAGGCCTTGGTAGAACAGCCGGCGCGGGTTCGCACAAGTCATTACGCGTCCGCTAGCGGTGAACTCCTGTCCGTCCAGAGCGAAATGCACCGTGCGCCACTTCCAGTCGCGGCCCACCGGATGGAGAGGGGCGTGCTGCTCGGCGCAGCGACGCTGGATGATGGCCATGGCAGGCGGTTCCTGTGGCGCACTCACGACAGGAATGCCTGGTTTGATGATGCCAGCCTTTTCTTTGGCAATCTGAGCCAGTGTCTTGCCAAGGATGTGCATGTGGTCATGCCCGATTGTAGTGATCACAGAGGCCACAGGGCTGACTACGTTGGTGGCGTCCAACCTGCCACCCAGGCCGACCTCAACAACTGCGACTTCCACACCCATCTCGGCAAAGTGGGCAAATGCCACCGCAGTCGCTACTTCAAAAGTCGTCAGCTCCTTGTCTTGCTCGGCGAGTGGGCGGATGCGCTCAACCAGGCGGGCGAATTGGTCCTCTTGGATGATGGCGCCATCAATCTGGATGCGCTCGCGGAAGGAGTGGAGATGGGGCGAGGTGTAGAGGCCGGTGCGATAGCCTGCTGTGCTTAGGACTGATGCCAGCATGACACAGGTGGAGCCCTTGCCCTTGGTGCCGGCGACGTGGACGCTCTTGAACTTGAGGTGCGGATTGTCCAGAGCTGCCAGCAAACGCTCCACGCGTGCAAGGTCAAAGAACTGAGGAGCATAGGCGAAGCTGGACTTGATCTCATAGTTTGTGAGGCCGTACATGTAGCTCAAGGCCGCGGCGTACGTCATGGGCACAATCATGTCTCCTATGGCAGATGCAGGATTTTACGGCTGAGGCCTCCGAAAGCGCAAACGGGCGTTATGCTGCTTCCGTGCGATACATCAGGGAAGGTTAATCGTGCGGATGCGGTGATTGCCTGCGTCAACCACGTAGACATTGCCTGATGCATCCATTGCCAGAGCGCAGGACCGGCGGAAGAGTGCGCTGGCGGCCGGGCCATCCTGGTATCCTCCGCTCAGGTCGCCCACTTCGCCACTGCCTGCAAGGGCGGTGACCATACGTGGCGCCAACGGCGAGGGCTGTGGCACCGGCGCCAGAGTGGGTGTGGGCTCGGCCTGGCAACAGACAAGAGGCAAGACGCAGACGAGCAGGCATGCGAAAAGCCGAATGCAGCACATGTCACGTTCACTTGGTCTGGAGCTCTGGCATGGCATGTACTGCAGCCCTTCCAGGCCTGCCGTTCGTGTGTCTGGTTTGGCTTCGCAGAGCTTCTTTGGCGACTGCTGGATTGGCGCCGCTTTGGTGCGCTGGCCTACTCAATCGTGGCCAGGAACTTGCGCGACATCTCACCCACATCCTCATCGGAGCTGATGCCGGCCCAGGGCTTGCCTCGCGGGACGATGTTGACTACCACGATGTTGGCTCCGTTGAAGATGGCGCTGCGTGCTTCGCGCAGGTCCACGCCGCCCGCCGCCGAGATGAGCACGTCGAACTTGCTGTGCAGGCGGTTGACATGCCGGTATTGGATGACCTTGCCGCGTGTGCTCTCTTCGTCACGACCGCGGTGGAGCACAACCACACGTGGAGGCCGCTTGAGGCGCATGAGCACGCGCAGAGGGTCAGCTACGCCCAGCATGTCCAGCATGGAGTCAATGCCCGATGCGTCGCACGCGGCGATGAAGCGATCGAGCGTCTCGGTGGGCGAACTGCCCAGGGCGGTGATGGCGTTTGCGCCCGCCTCACGCACCATGGCGACTTCTTCGGCGCCGCCATCGGTGGTCTTCGTATCGGCCACGATGGGGCCTGCCCATTGGCGGCGGATGTTGTGGATGCCGGCCATGCCCTCGCGCTTCAAGTAGGGAGTCCCAGCTTCGATGAGAATGCGGTCGCTCCGGGCAATGGCAGGCAGGGTGCGCATGGCCAGGCCCCAGTCATCATTGAAGGCCAGTTGCAGGTAGCGTTCGCCGTTCTCGAGTCTGGCGGGGTGCGCGGACGACACTGTCCGGGCAGCCTGCGCGGTCCTGATCTGATGCAGAACGACGCTGCGCAACATGGCAGCCTACCCCTTGGCCAGTTTCTGCAGCAGCTCCTCGGAGCCACCCGGTACGAAGATGACGATCTTCTCCGATGGGTCGGCGGCGATGTCGCGGATGGTCTGCAAGGTGCGCAGGTGCAAAGCGCCCGAGCTCTTGGCCAGTGTCTCTGCGGCCCTTTGCAGGTTTTCGGCGGCGGAGAGCTCGCCCTGTGAGGCGATGATGACGGCGCGCCGCTCGCGCTCGGCCTCTGCCTGCTTGGCCATGGCGCGCTTCATCTCGGCGGGAAGCTCGATCTCCTGGATCTTGATGGATTCGATGTCAATGCCCCATCCCGAGGTCTCGGCATCCACGATCTTGCGGATGTTGTCGGCGACCTGCTCGCGCTCGCTCAAGACAAAGTCCATCTCGCTGTTGCCGACCACGTCGCGCAGCGCTGTCTGTGTGTATTGGCGGACCGCATAGCCATAGTCCTGGATCTTGATGATGGCATCCTCGGGCCGCTCCACTCTAAAGTACACTACCGTGTTGGCCAGAATGGTGATGTTGTCGCGCGTGATCACTTCTTGCTTGGGGATGTCTGCCGTAGTGATGCGCATGTCCACCTTGCGCATGTTCTGGAACAAGGGAGCGATCCAGGTCGGTCCAGGATTGCGCGTGCCCCTGTAGCGGCCCAGGGTGAACACGACGCCGCGTTCGTACTGATACAGCAGGCGGATGCCCGACAAGGCCCAGATGCCCACGATGAAAAGCACACCCAGTGCCAATATCCAGAAGAAATAGCCCAACATGGAAACACCTCCTTGGCAACAGTCTTCAAGTTACACTTGAATTGTACAACAGGGTTGGTAGGCTGCATGACGCTGAGCCGACAGCTGGCTGACAGGGCCTCGTGTGCAGGCCTTGTGGCTAAGGAGCAGGTCCCTGTTGAAGCAGCTGCATTCCATGCCTTGATGTTCGTGCAGGGACAGTGCTGGCCATCATGATCTGCGAATTCCGCTAGCAACCAACTACGCCAGCCCCAGTTCCATCAACAGGTCGTGCTCAGTGGAAGTTCCACTCGCAAGTTCGTGAAAGAGATCAACGAAGCAGTCAGACAGCTTGGCGTTGGTGTAGGAGATGGCTACTGCCTGATCCTCGCCCGTGAACCATATGGCAAAGCGGTCATCGCCAACTGCGAATATGGGCCCTTGGTAGTTCTGCGGCAGGGAGGAGAAACGCAGTCTTCCCTTCGTCTCTTGTTCGATCCGCTTATAGGTCGCGATTGCCTCCCTGACGCGCCGAGTGAGCAGTGCCGGGTCTGCGGATCTCTCGATCTCGTCACGTGTGTTGGTGGCGCGGTAGAGGTAGATCAGTTCCCGCTCGCGGTCGTGCCTCGCTTTCTCTATCCAGCCCATCAAGGCGTCACGGAACTCCTCTTCATAGAACCCCTTTGGCTCAAAGAAGAAAGAGGGCGTGCGCTGCAGTATGCAGAGACGCTGGCGAGCCAACTCGACGATGCTGGTTCCTAGCTCATACAGATCTTGCCTCGTGGTTGTCACCTTCACCGACTCTGAAAGCCTGCGCTCAATCTCCTCAATGATTCCCTTCTTGAGCTCGGCCTCAAAATCCTCCAGAGTCCGATAGTGCTTGTAGAAACGGATGCACGCTTGATTGGCCTCAGTTTGAGTCATTCTCCTGATCTTGCCCAGGAACGCGGCTAGCCTGCGCTCCCTCTTCTCGTACTCGCGTGCTAGCTTTACGAAGATCAGAACAGGTTTGTTTGCCCTCGTGGCCTCCTCGTACTCCCGCAGGACGGGTGGACGGAGGGTCTTCCAGACCACCAAAACGAACAGGTCACAGCTTCTGACCTCATCAAGGTAAGAATCTTCGAGGTCTTTGCTCATCGCAGGCAATCCCTCGAAGACCGAGGGTTGGAGGTTGAGGTCCCTGATCACCCTGGAGGCAACTTCCCTTTCATATTCCAGTTCCTCCAAGGCTGAACTGATGAATACTCTAATCTTCGCCATCGTCTGGCTCCCTTACTGCAAACCCGCGTCAGAATTCACGTTCCACCATGTAGTTTGCCCAGCTCAGTAGGAGTCCCTTGTGCAAGGAAGGAGGCAGCACCTCGAGATGACTCTTGCCTTGCTCAATGAGCTTCCGCGCAAGGTCTCGTGTATGGTCGATACCACCTAGGGACCGAAGGACAGCGGTGGCCTCCTCTATCTGCTTTAGGGTGGCTGACCGATTGCCAAGAACCGAGAGCATGGTGCCTTTCTGGTCCTTGTTGGCGCTCTGGAAGGCGTAATGGACGATAGTCGTCCTTTTCCCTTCTCTTAGGTCGGAGCCGACTGGCTTGCCCAATACGCTTTCGTCCCCAATGATCCCCAGGATGTCATCCTGAAGCTGAAAGGCGATTCCGCATTTTGTGGCGAACTGGGTCAATGCTTCGATGAATGGGTGATTGGTGTCTTCGGTCTCAAGACCAATCATTGCCCCTGCCTGGGCGGCATACTCGTACAGCACACCGGTCTTGCCCCACAGCATTCGGAGAATGGCTTCCTCGCTCAGCGTATCGATCGGCGACTGAGAGAATTGAATATCTAGGGTCTCCCCGTCAACCAGGTTTCTGATTACGTATGTCTGCAGTCTTTGAATAAGCCTCACAACCAGAGGCGCGGCAACGTGCATTCCGGTGTACAGCTCGGACAACAGCGATATTGCCCAGCTGTGCTGGATATCTCCAGCGAGGATCGCGATGGACAGCCCATAGTGGTTGGCATCAACCGGGTCATAGCCTAGCCTGAGGGCCTTTCTGGCCCACTCTTCATGCACTGTGGGTGCCCCGCGGCGCTTGGTGTCCCTGTCGATAATGTCGTCATGGACTAGGGTCCAGGTATGGTAGACTTCTACGGCCGCAGCTGCTGGTAGAGCCCTCTTTTCGTCGCCACCCACCGCACCACAGGAAAGAAGCAGGACAGCGGGCCGAAGGGTCTTGCCCCCCATTCGGATGTAGCTGTATACGGCATCCCTTATGTCGGGCGGGGTCAGGCGCTGCCTGTAGTCTTGTGACTCCAGATATGCATAGACCATCTCCCGGCGCTTGGTGAGTTCATTGTCAAACGTCGTGTCAGCTTTCGACGTGCTCATTGTCCTCCCCCGGCGAAGTCAGCCCCGTTCTCGGAATGCATTGATCAATCGAGATTCGGCCACGATCGGGTTGCAGCCCCGACATAGAGACTATCTCCAGCGGTGCGCACTTGAGAGCAGGGATATCGGGCAAGCCTGCTGTGAACATGGCAATGCGCAGGCCTTCTATCAGCACCTGCAGCTCCTCTTCCACTGCCCTGGCCGAAAGTGTGGCCGGCCTCAACAGTGGCAGCGCCATGCCAACGAGGTTTGCGCCGAGCGCAATGGCGACGGCGGCATGCGTTCCAGAACGGATGCCGCCACTGGCGATGATGGGCAAGTTCGGCGCACCCTGGCGGGCCTGAACGATGGCTTCGGCGGTGGGGATTCCCCAGGCGGAAAAGGAAGCGGCCACGCGCGCGCGGATTGAGTCAGCAGCACGATGCCCTTCTACCTGGCTCCATGAGGTGCCGCCCGCGCCGGCGACATCCAGTGCAGAGACGCCGGCCTGGGCCAGTTGGCCGGCCACAGTCTCGGATAGGCCCCAACCTACCTCTTTGACGATCACAGGCACGGGCAGCGCGTGGCACACGGCCTCGATCTTCCCCAGCAGGCCTGCGAAATTGACGTTGCCCTGGGCTTGCAGGGCCTCCTGCAAGGGGTTCAGGTGCAGAACCAGCGCGTCGGCCTCAATCATCTCCACCGCGCGCTGGCATTCGGAGACGCCAAAGCCGTAGTTGAGCTGCACTGCGCCGAGATTGGCGAGGAGAGCTATGCTGGGCGCCACATCGCGCACGCGGTAGGTGTCTGCCAGACGCCGGTCCACCAAGGCAGCACGCTGCGACCCCAAGCCCAGGGCCAGGCCAAGCGCCTGTGCAGCTCTGGCGAGATTGCGGTTGATGCGTCGTGCTCCTGGCGTCCCGCCCGTCATGGCTGAGATCAATACGGGCGCTCGCAGAGCCTTGCCCAGGAAGCACGTGTCGAGACGCACTGCCTTCAGATCCAGCTCCGGCAGTGCGCAGTGGCGCAGTCGCAAGCGTTCCAGCCCGGAAGGAATCCGCCCGGCGACGTCTTCTTCCTGGCAGATGCGGAGGTGGTCCTGTTTGCGCCTGGCATGCACGGTCGACATCTATGCCGCATCCTTCATTTGTAAGCGGTGTTGCTACTGTTGGAAGATCTCCAAACTATCTTACGCTGCCTGGCGAGCGTTGTCAAACCTAGTTGACGATGCAGCGTAAGGCGCGTATACTTGCGGCATTCGACCAAGGAGGCAGCGGAAGTGAGTGTTTTCGAACGTGTCAAGACCATCATCGTGAATCAATTGGGCGTTGATGCGGCCAAGGTCGTGGCCGAAGGCCGTTTCCGGGAGGACCTCGGAGCGGACTCGCTAGATCTGGTCGAGCTCATCATGGCGTTTGAAGAAGAGTTCGGCGGTCAGATCTCAGATGAGGAAGCCCAGGGCATCAAGACCGTGGGCGAAGCGGTAGCCTACCTGGAGACCCACGGCGTCAAATAGATGCCAGAAGCCAGTCACTGCCCGATGATGCGGGCGCCAGAGGCGTGACCATTCCCGCGTGCGCATGGCTGGCCGACACAGAGCGAAAACCAGCCAACGACAGCGTGCAGGGGACTGTGCACTCGTGACCTGAGTCGCGCTCGCTGCCTGCCAATCGCTCAGCGTTCTCCTGAGCGCTGTTGAGGCTCCTCTCGAAAGGCGCCATCACCCGTGGCTTCTGCTCCCTTTTCGCAGACAGATGACTGGCCCTGCGTGTGGCGGCCTGCGCTTGGGGGCGAACAATGGTAAGCGTGGATGTAAGGCGTTGTGCGTTCTGTGGATCCTGCGTGAGCGTGTGTCCGGTCAATGCGCTCGACCTGAGGGAGACGCGACTGATTGTTGCCGAGACATGCATTGAGTGCAACTTGTGCCTGTCCGCCTGCCCGATGGGGGCATTGATTCCTGCCGGAGAATGCTTGCCTGCTGAGCCTCCCATCCGCGAAAGCTACGACATCGTGGTCATTGGCGCCGGACCAGGCGGGGCGCTTGCGGCGCGAGAGGCGGCATCGCTCGGATGTTCAGTTTTGCTTCTAGAGAAGCGACAGGAGATCGGGTCCCCGGTGCGATGCGCCGAAGGCATTGCCAGCGAGTCTCTGGCGCGATTCATCGCGCCTGATGCGGTATGGATCTCGGCTGAGATCCGCAGAGTGAGCATCGCATTGGCGACGCGCGAGCAAGAGAAGACCTGGGCTTCGCAGGTTCCTTCGGAGCAGCATGTGGGCTATGTGCTGGAACGTCGCGTCTTCGACCGGGTTTTGGCTGAGCAGGCAGCACGCGCGGGCGCACGCGTGGAGGTCAAGACAGCGGCGTTGGGCCTGCTGCTGGATGGGGATGCGGTCAAGGGTGTGGTGGCGGAGGGACCTTGTGGCAGGCGAGAGATCGCCGCGCGCGTGGTAATAGGGGCAGATGGCATCGAGTCCAGGGTAGGAGCTTGGTGCGGGCTGGATACCACCTTGCCTCTGGGGGACCACATGGCGTGTGCCCAGTTCTTGCTGTCGGGGATAGATGTCGATCCGCAGTGTACTTACTACTACTTGGATGCAGAGGTCGCACCGGGCGGCTATGCCTGGGTCTTCCCAAAGGGCGAAGGCCGAGCAAACGTGGGTCTGGGGGTAGAAGCGTCCCTCAGTACCCATTCTCCGCTCGACCTTCTGACGCGGTTCATTGAGCAGCGCTCATGGCTTGCGCAAGGCAGCCCTGTTACGCTGATCGCAGGCGGGGTGCCGGTGGGGCTGCCTCCTGCGCGCATTGTCACACATGGCTGCATGTTGGTGGGCGATGCCGCACGCCAGGTGGATCCGCTCACTGGCGGGGGCATTGCCAACGCCATGGCGGCGGGAGTCTTGGCCGGCAGGGTAGCAGCCGAGGCGGTGGCTGCCGGCGACGTGTCGCAGCATGCTCTGCAGCGCTATGAGCAAGCATGGAATGCCGGACCGGGTCGACAGATGCTACGAAATTACCGCCTGCGTCAGCGTTTTCCGAGCGGCGAACGCATGAGCGAGCGCTTTGCAGGCGTTTTCGCGATGGCGGTGGGCGGGGCCAAGTAGCCTCGCACAAAGGGGTGAGACGTGTCACAGGTGAGCATTGTCACAGACAGTTGCGCAAGCCTTCCGGACGAGGTCTACGGGCAATACGGGATTGCGATGGTGCCGTACTATGTGCACATCGGCCAGCGCTCACTGCGGGATCTGGTGGACATCACACGCGAGGAGCTGCTTGAGCACCTGCGAACTGCTGCTGAGATTCCCAAGACGGCCAACCCCGGCCCAGGGGACTATCTGGAGGCTTTCCGAACTGCAGCAGAGCGCTCCAAGGATATCATTTCCATCCACATGACTTCGCTTGGAAGCGGTGCATTTCAAGCAGCATCGGTGGCCAAGGAGATGGCGCTGAAGACGCTCGGCGACCTGCGCATCGAGGTGGTGGATACGCGCAATGTGTCCATGGCGCATGGCTGGATGGTGCTGGAGGCCGCCCGCGCAGCGATGTCGGGTGCAAACACAGACGAGATCCTGGCGCTGATTCAGCGCATGATCCCGGTGACGCGCATGCTGCAGACGGCTGACACACTGCGCTACCTGTACCTGGGCGGGCGCATCGGCAGGGCGACGCATCTGGTGGGCTCGATTCTGAACATCAAACCCATCATCGGCATGGAGGAAGGCGTGATCGTTGCACTGGGGCAAGCGCGCAGTCGGCTGGCTGCATACCGGCGCATGATGGGGTTGATTGCTGATAAGGTGGGCGCGGGCGCGCCGATCAAAGCAGCCATTGTGCATGCGGCGGATGAAGAAGCGGCAATCGAGCTGCGCGACCTGGTTGCGAGAGAATTCCAGTGCGTGGAGATGTTGGTGACCAATCTCTCATCGGCGCTGGCAGTCCATACCGGGCCGGGTACAGTGGGGGTATGCTACGTGCCGATGAGCGTGCTGTAGCGGCAACGTGGCGGGTGGCCTCCAAGGCCATCACCCTGTTGCGCTCACAGTGGAGAGGCCAGGAGCCTTCTCAGCTTCTCTGACGTCTCTACCCACGAGATGTGCGAGAGACCCAGTTTGCGTCGCAGGGCGTCCTCATCCATTCCAGCGCGTAGGTCGCGCACTGCGCAGGTCCAACGCAAGGCCTCAAAAGACAGAATGCGGGCAGGGAATCCAGCGCGTTTTGCGCACTCGTCCAGCACGTACTCGAGGTTGCGAGCAGTACACTCGAACAGCATGCCCGCTGGCTTGTACTGTTCCAGGTACTCCGGAAGCACCGCAACCACGTCGCGGGACAGGCGCAGCCGGCGCTCTTTGAAGCGTCGCTTCATGCTGGCGTAGCGAATGGCCACGGCTGCATTGTGGGGCTCGGAGATGGACAGATCCTGCAAGGCTATGGCCATGCACTCGCCCTTCTTGATGCCCGTTTCCAGCAGCAAGAGCGCCAACAGGTGTGGTCGCGCGTCCGGGCGTTCTGGGTCTCGTCTCCATTTCTCGGTGGCCTGGAGTAGTTGCTGTATCTCTGCATCGGACAACACGCGTTGCAGGGGTGTGATGGCACGCTGATGCACGAGGGGTGCCGCTGGGTCCTCGGCCACCACTCCCTCCTGGGACAGCCATGCGAAGAAGACCTTGAGCGCTGTCAGGCGGCGCTCGAGGGACTTGAGATTGCACGGCACTCCGCGTCGGTGGCGCAAGTAGGCAAGGAACTGCTCCAGTTTGACGGTGCTGATGGCGCCAAGCGTCGCGTCGGGCGGCAGGTAGCCTGCGAGAAGGCCCAAGTCGCTGTCGAAGGCCTTGACCGTGTACAGGCTAAGGCCCTGGGCGAGCATGTGGTCATGGAAGGCAGGCAGCGCGCGTCGCAGGGTTGTGGAGGGGCTCAAGGG
>Ga0116202_10000385_pt1 | contig 24237 bp, 29 predicted proteins | sample LakKivw325mmetaG_FD_94479 | JGI IMG/M metagenome (GOLD analysis project Ga0116202, IMG submission 94479) | Anoxic lake water microbial communities from Lake Kivu, Rwanda to study Microbial Dark Matter (Phase II) - Lake Kivu water 325m metaG | ecosystem: Environmental > Aquatic > Freshwater >... | reverse complement strand
TTCTGATATGCTGTTCTCTAGTCTGGTGAACCATGCAGTATGCTTCGTCTTTCCCATCGAGCGTGCTCGTTAGGCCCATGATCCTTCCGGGCATCTGCCTGAGAAGCTTACTTCCGGAGCAAGCGAAGATGCCTAGCGTCGGTCCACCATAGTTCATGTGGTTTCCAAGCGGTTGCCCTTCACCGATGACTATGTCAGCCCCGTACCCACCGGGAGGTCTAGTTATCCCCAGCGAGATAGGGTCTACACCAACAATCAGTAGACTTCCCTTACTATGTGCAATATTTGAGACAAGGTCTACCTGCCTTTCATAGTGGCCTAGGTAGGATGGGTTCTCTATATACACGGCGGCGGTCTTCTCTGAGGCCTTCTTCTGAAGGCCTTCAGGAACTATCTGTCCAGTCAGTGGGTCCTGATCGATCTGAAGGATCTTGATCCCAGCGGGTTCGGTGTATGTCCTTAGTGTAGCAGCCCGTTCAGGGCTAGTGTAGTATGGAATGAGTAATTCGCTTCTGCCAGTTGCTCGTGTGGCCATCCTCGCAGCCTCTCCTAGGGCCGTTGGCCAATCATACATTGAACTGTTAGCGTATTCCATCTCGGTCAGCTCACATATCATGCTCTGATACTCAAAGAGTGCTTGGAGAATACCTTGGCTTGTCTCCGCTTGATACGGCGTGTAAGATGTCATGAACTCTGATCTGGCTACTATTGCATCCACAGCCGCTGGGACGTAGTGAGGCCAACAGCCAGCGCCCAAAAAGCACGGCATATCGGAGGTGGTCTTGTTCTTCAAGAGGAGGCTCTCAACATGACGTTTTGTCTCATGCTCTGAGTTAGATCTTGGAATCTTGAGTTCATCTTTCAGTTTGACAGTCTCTGGGATGTCTGCGTAAAGTTGCTTCACATCATCGAGCCCCAGTACTGCCAGCATCTTCTTCATTGTTTCAGCAGACGAATTTGGAAGGTAAGGATGAACGATGGAGCCTGTCATGCTCTCCACTTAGCCTTCCCCTTAAACAGTAAGTCTTTAAAAGACTTCTTTGGTCCCTTCTTTCGGAAACGTTTCATTAAGTCAATGTTTCGCCAAGTTTCAGTAATATTGCTGATACTGTTAAGTTCGGAATGCGCCCTTAGGGGCAGACAGACGCACAAACATGAGTATAACTGGACTACTATCTAGGGTGACTAGTTTCTATAAGCAAAGCTGTTATCTTCCAAGTATCACCTGTCTTTTTCAGGTCAAAACTGTCCTTGTAGAAGAATTGCGGGGGCTCAGTCGCACCGAAACGCCATGTTCTCAGTCCAATATTGTAGCTGGCTTGTGCATCTTTGCCGCGGACCTCGATCTGCAATATCGTCGTTCTGATTTCTGCTCCCTCAAGACCAACAAACAATTCCTTGTAGTAGTGACTTATTTCTGGGAGTCCTTTGTAAACTGATCCATCCGGAGCAGACAAGATTGCTCCATCGTCAAAGAGCGTAACAAGTCTGCTGACAGACCCGTTACCGTATGCGAGATAATAAGTTCTCAGGAAACCATCAACTTCTTTCTGTTCCTTTGTCAGAGATGTTACTCCCGCTGGAGCAGTTAGTCGCGGTTTGATCACAAAAAGGTAAGACAAAGCGGTAACTAGGATCAAGACCACCAAAATGGCACCGACGGTTCGGGTTCTAGACCGTCCCTCCCGGCTACTACTTGCGCTTGCACCAGCAACATTACACTTAGATGTAGAATTGGCATCAATGTGTGAAGGACACAGTTCTACGTCTGGAATCAAACGGTTCCACATCCAACTCGAACTTATGACCGGATCAACTGAGTCAGTCGAAGGTCGCAAACCTTGGCAAGTTTACAATCCTTAACCTGATTCATAGTTCTTCTCAACAAGACTGCTTCAAAACTCTAGGAGACTCGATACCCACTGTATAACTCAATTACATACGATTCCAATGGCGACATTCCCTCTATCCACTCGACCGATACGTGAACTCTCTCCATTTGACTGTCTACAAATTCAACCTGAATTTGACCAGCCTCAAGCCTCATCATTAGTGTTCCTGACCGTATGGTTCCTGTCCGATCAGAAAAGCCCAACTTAGCATAGCCGCTTTTGTCGAGTGAAATTCTCACAAGGTCATTCCTGCTTGGATCCACTAGCCCCTCCTTGTCTACGGCTTCTACTGTGAGTTTTCCTTCAACACCTAGCGGAAGCTCAGATGGTTTTCGTATGATTAATCTGATAGCTCCACTTGGCTGCTGGGGGGTCACTAATGCGTAATACAATGCAAGACTAAAGATAGCCAGAAGGATCAATCCGGCTGAGAGTATCCTAGCAACCTCTTCCCTATCCACAGGGGTCTCCATTCTAGTATTCACTCCTCTCCAATCCCAACAAACAAGCGCAGTGTGAAGGACTTAAGCGCGGACTGCCCCTCTTTCCAGGTTACCGTTACATCAACAACCTCGGCTAGGTTGCCTAGGATGTACACTGAACCGACGCCCTTCTCCAGCCTTGTGCTAGTGGCACTTAATTTAGCCGCAGACACATTGTAGCTCAACGACCTTAAGCTCAACTTCACAAGGTCCTCTCTTGAAGTATCTAAGCGACCTGAGTCGTCTATTGCCCTAAGAGTGAGCTCTGCGGGTTCACCTAGGTCTATGAAAGATGTTTCGGCAACAAGCGATAGCCTTGTCGCCCTCACGTCGTGTGGACTGGCAAAAAGAGAGAAGAACGATGCTACAACTACGACGAGTGCCACTAACGCCACACCCAATCGTTCAGAAATGATTCGGTTCAAAAAGATCGTTATCCTATTCTTGGAGAGCTTACGTCTAGGAGTTTAGAGAGGTTGATTGCCAAGTTATGCTTTTCAAAATTGAAAAGCATAACTGAAGTATTCGCTGCTGACATTTGGTCTTCCAATAGTAGATTCTAAGAGGCTCCACCAACCAACTACGCTATGTCAGGTCGAGAAAAAAAGTCAGCACGAAATAGATAGCGAGCGTAGAATGGAAAGTCCTCTTTCTAGTCTTTTATTGCTTCAAGTAAGCTGGCGACACTCCAGAGCTTGACTCGAGTATACTGGGGCATGTTGGGGTCTTGGGAGATATCTTCCAGTATAGCTATTGCGTTTGAGGCCCTCACACCAAGACTATGTTCAGGGAGCTGCAGTGCATCCATCGCGTTCTTAGCAGCCCTTCTGATGTTTCTGGGCGTGGTATTGTCTTGGGACACCTCTCCAAGAACGCCTAGGGTCTGCCTGATCCTTGATTCGAACTCTTCTTTCCTCTTCGCCTTTGACATTAGCCCTCAACCCCACCATATATATTCGTGAACTCATCTATGGATCCAACCTAAAACTCTTCCTAATGATCTATTCTCTGGTGACTGAATGTGAGTTCAGAACTCAAGAAAATGTCTGAGCTTCTGAAGTCAGGCGCAACAATGCTTTCGGAGACCTGTCCTGAGTGCGGCTCACCACTATTCAAGGTTGGCAGCGACATCATCTGTGCCAAATGCAATAAGCCCGTAGTCATACTCAAAGCAACCCAACAAGAAGACAAGGTTATTGGGGAAAGGGTACTTGGAGATCTCGAGCAGACCATACTGAGCAAGATTAAAGAGATAAACAACGCAATGAGTTCCGAGAATGATGCGGAGAAACTAACGCAGTACGGAAAGGCACTATCAACCTGGCTGGACGCCTTAGACAAGGTCAGGAAACTCAAGCCAGACTAATGCAATGTAACCCTTAGAAAGCTGTTCACCCTTCCAATGTGAGTGAGAGGGCGCTCAATCTCAGTCACCGACAAGGAGGTTACCAGCATACGGATCGTCGATGAGATACTTACGCTGGTGAATCAAAGAATACTTCAAGTTGACAGGTTCACGGTGGAGAAGGCTTGCATAGGCCTAGGCTACACTGGTATCAAGCTGAACTCTGGCCATGCCGGTCTAAGCTACACGCTCTCGCACGAGATGTCGCCTTACTGCTGCCAGGTAAGTGACAGGGCGGGCAAGATAGCTGGCAGCCCAGCCATTGAGATTGCCTCTATGGCTAGGTCGTGGGAGATCAGTGAGAGCGTGCTAGGCTTCGCCACACTGAATGCTCTATCTCAGGTGTTCTTCGATTCTGAGAGCGCATCGTATAACATTAAACAGTCCAATCTGATTGATGAGTTGCAGGTCAGGCCAAGCGACATCGTTGTCATGGTTGGAAGCTTACATCCCTTCATCAACCCGCTCAGAGAAAAAGCTCAAGAACTGTTCGTTATTGAACGGAGTTCAGTGCTCAGGGAGGAATGGATGTTCCCAGACACGGCGGCTGAGGAATTACTCCCGAAAGCTGATGTCGTCATAGCAACAGGCGCTACTCTGGCAAATGGAACAATAGACAGGGTGACTGAGCTGACGAAGAAGGCTCGGGAGTTCGGATTGGTGGGACCATCGACGAACGTGATCCCTGACCCGCTCTTTGATCGAGGAGTGACAGTAATAGGTGGTGTGAGAGTGCTGGATCCCGATAAGATGATCCAGATAATTGCTGAGGGAGGAGGAACCCCACAGTTGAAATCCGTCACAGAGTTTATCACGCTGAGGCCGGCACGTTGAGGTTCAAATATAGAAGGGGAAACTGAACAAGATGATCTTTAAGAGATTTCTGGTTGAGGGCTCCAAGAACTTCGCCTACCTAATCGGCGACGAACAATCCAAAGAGGCTGTGGTAGTAGACCCCTCAGGTGTAGTATCAGAGATCATGGAGGCACTAGAAAATGAGGGTCTACAACTCAAGTATGTGATCAACACCCACTCGCACCCAGACCACACAACTGGCAACAAAGAATTAGCCACAATGACAGGAGCCAAGATACTGATGTACAAGACGAGGGAATCTGGCGGTAGCCCGGGACTTAAAGACGGGGAAACAATCACCTTGAACGAGACCAAGATCCAGGTCATTCACACGCCAGGCCACACACCCGACAGCATCTCTCTGCTGGTTGACAACAAGCTTCTCACAGGCGACACGTTGTTCGTGGGTGAATGTGGAAGAACCGACCTGCCAAGCGGAGACTCTGGAGACCTCTACGACAGCCTGTTCGGCAAGATCTTACCGCTCAGTGATGAACTGGAGGTCTATCCAGGCCACGACTATGGCCTGAAGCCTGATTCCACGTTAGACTACGAGAAGAAGCACAACTATACTCTGCAGCCGAGAACGAAAGATGAGTTCATACGTTTCATGAGGGAATAGGTTTCACCCTCTATCGAGTCCACCTATTCCTAGTACACCCTCAATTATTCCTACAGGGGCTTTCCTTCCGTAGCCCATCCTGACCGCCACCCCTTTCTGGTGCAAACCGTACTTTCCCAGAATCCTCTCGGCCGTCGAACTGTGCATTGGTGAGGCAAGTTCGAAGTTCCTATTGTCAAGCACATCTAGTTCCGCTTTGAGCAACTCCTCGGCAAGTCTCTCCTGGTACTGTGGCTCAACAACCCAAGGGCCAACTTCATATTCATTCTCAGAGCCGCTGGCCATAATGTATCCAACTAGTCTGTCATCAGCGTAGGTAGCAAAGCAGTATTCTCCGAATTCCTCTTGGAGCCTATGTAGCATCTTGGACCTGTCAGCTCCAAAGAATCTCTCGTCAAAGGCCGTCAGCTCATTCATGGAGTGCTCTGCAACCTGTCGGACATTTGTGTGTGAGGTCTCTCTTCCTTTTCCATCAGCGACTTGAACTTGGAGTTCAGTTGTGAAGCCCAGTCTTCTGTAGAAGGTGATCCTGTTCGGGAAACAGTAAAGCTTTGGAAATTCCGCTCCTCTGCTCTGAATGTACCTTATTGCTGCCTTGACCAGTTTCGTTCCGGCTCCGTGCCTTCTGGCTGACTCTGCGACGAACACATTCCCTATCCAACCGACCTTTCCGAAGACTATCGTTGTCACTAGTCCGAGCCGTCTCTCACCGTCAAGAGCTATGAAGCAACCCTCTGGCTCATAGCTGAGGATACGAGTCAGATCTTGCGGAGTGTACCGTATACCCTCTGCTGCCGCGATCTTATTTGCGAAATCAAAATCTGACGTATTGATGGTTCTTATGATCAACTTTGACGGTCTTCTTTGGAAGTGTCTAATGGTGAAATGTTTCTCTATTTAGGCTTTGATTCTTTCCCACTAAGCACCGGCACTCTTATTTGACCTACACTAGGTTAGTTTGCTGACAGCGAGTGATTAAGGGTGATTCTTGGCTACTTACTACTCTCGATAGCGAGCTTTCTGCTCCTTTTGGATATCTACATGCTCTCCAAGCCGAGTTCCAGCATCAAATCTTTTTGGAATAGGTCGGCAGCATTTGTTGCATCAGTATTGTGCGTATTAGCTGCTTTCTTTCTGTACTTGAACTCGTTTCTGAGCAATGACTTCTCTTTGAGGGATGTCTATGCCTATAGTTCAGTTGATCTTCCAGTCATGTACAAGCTTTATGCGAGCTGGGCTGGAGCTGGCGGCTCACTGCTCCTCTGGTCTGCCATGTTGGGTGCCATTTACCTAATCTACAGAACTTGGCAGCGCAGGAGTGCTGAACTAGATCAGTCAAGGAGCTACATGTACCTTAGCATATTCCTGATCTTCATGTTGGCTGCAACCATACTCGCGGATCCTTTTGCGAGATTGGGCTTCGATGTTCGAGGAGGGCTTGGCCTGAATCCGCTTCTTCAGTCTCCTTGGATGGCAATACATCCGCCTGTTATCTTTCTTGGCTATGCTTTGCCCTTCGTTCCGTTAGCCTTATCGTTAACTAACCTCAGCAGAAGAAAAGAAAATCATGATGGTTCGGTTCGTTTCTTCATGCAGCTAAGCTGGCTTGTCTTTACTCTCGGAATAGCTCTGGGGGGTGTGTGGGCGTATGAGGTTCTGGGCTGGGGCGGCTACTGGGCATGGGATCCGGTTGAGACAGCTTCGTTGCTTCCGTGGCTTATGATAACGGCGTATTTCCACACGGCGCCTATGGCAGGTCAAGACAAGAGCTTGATCAAAGAGTTCTCGATTCTCGCTGCAGCACTTCTGGTCATATTTGCTACGATGATCACAAGGAGTGGAGCTTTAGTGTCGGTTCACGCTTTTGAGGCATCGGTCGCTGGAACAGCTTCGCCTTTTATCCTGTTATTGCTCTACCTGGCTGGCTACTTCATCTATCTGAGAGGCAGGGTCAATAGGCCCATCTTTAGAATTCCGAGAGTCCAGTCTAGGAATTCAATATCCTTGATGGTTGCGTATGTTGCACTTCTTTACATAACAGCAGTGTGTCTTATTGGAGTGTCTCTACCGGCGCTGCGTTCTATCCAGCTGGGCACAACCTACAGTCTGGGCAAGGAGTTCTACAATACTTGGCTGTTACCGCCAACGATCCTTTTCGTTATCGCGCTAATCTTCTGCAATGCACCTAGAAGACTCAACATCAGGACGTGTACAGTCATCACGATCATTATTGTCTTTGGTGCGGTGCTTCTGGCGATCTTTAGACTTCCTACGCCTAACCTGCTGGCTAATTTCGGATTACCATTCCTTCTTGTGGCTCTGATCTTTACATTCTACCGCCTCGTCTATACCTTGGTCAATCTAGGGAAGGTGCGTCGTTTCTCCTCTGTTGGTCGAGGCCTAATTCATATATCACTAGTTCTGATACTGCTAGGAGTCTTTCTGAGTTCATCCATGGAGGCCAGCGATCAGAGATCCTTGAGGGTAGGCGATACTTTCTCTGGAATGGGTGTCACACTCAAGGTCACAAACGCCAATCTTAGCGGCCCCTTCGGATCTGTCTATACTCAGAACGGTACCTTGCCGGAACATTCCTTACTGGAGCTTGATGTCGCCGCCTCCTCTGGAGGGAGCAACTTTAGCGGACGCCTCTGGACAGGTCTTTACAGTGTCTACGGTCTGGCCTCCAAGCCTCTGATCTTCAGGGAGGGCTTGAATGACATTTATGTCGCCGTCGGATTTACGGACTCCCTTTACCAAGCGTTGCTGCTTCAGCTTGCGACAAACGAGCAGCCTCAACTATCCGAGTTTACGATTCAGCTCAAGGTGATCCCGTACGTGAACCTGATCTGGCTGGGTGTAGCACTGTTCACTCTTGGCATTACAATCTCCATTATTGCTGACATAAGACGCCACAGACGCGAATCATGATGGATAGCCTGTGAAAGGGCCTTTGGGTAGTTGATCAAGTTCTCGACGACGCGTATCTGCTTGATGAATTAGGGAAGGTTCTGCGCAAGCTCTGCACTGTGACCGAGAACAGCTCAGGAGTCACTGTTGGCGGCGGCTATCTCTGGACAGCCTCGAACGGAGTGACCGCATTGAGGCCCTTTCGTTCGACTGACACTCACAAGTCTGCTGTGTTGAAGTTGAACCCGTGGGATGGGGGACTCCTCGATCGTTTCCCTACAACTGAGAGTGAGTACATCCACGGCATCGAGTGGGATAATGGTCTGATGTGGATCACAGCTTTCAGTCCTGAATCGCTTGTCCTAGTTGATCCAAGAGACTTCAGGGTTATTCAGAAGTTTCTGGTACATATGAAGAGGCCGCATGGACTCGCCGTAGAAGGTGATGGAATCTAGTGTGCTCATACATCTGACAAGGTGATCTTGAAGTATCACAAGGAGACGGGCAGAGTGATTGAGCGTATCTCTCTCCCTAAGGATGGTACGGCACCGCATGGACTGGCGATAAGGAGCGGTGAATTGTGGTATTGCGACATCGCACCTATGAGCGGAATCTACCGCGTGGTCATGAAGGACATCTAATCACGGAATTGTAGAATCGGCTGATGCTTGACGCACTCGTTCCGATACACACTATTCTTTCGCTAGATCGGCCGTGAATTAGACAAGTTAATTAGCGTGCAGAGTCTTTACCGCGCAGGAGTTGCGAAGCGGACTTGGCTTCAAAGGTATACTTCACTAATATGCGATCAAAGAAGGCTGACCAGACAATTTCTAGGAAGATAAAGAACCTTTTTGACGCGACTGGAATGCGTGAGATCATATCAGAAGGCGATGTTGTTGCGCTGAAGGTTCACTTCGGCACGGGCGAGAACCACAGGCATCTGAGGCCTGAGCACATAAGAGCCGTAGTCGAGAAGGTCCAGGAGGCAGGCGGTAAGCCTTTCGTTACAGAGACCACCGGAATTGGCTTGGCAGCGATTAGGGGAACCGCTATCGGATGCATGAGGACTGCTGCTATGCATGGTTTCACTCAAGAGACTCTGGGCGCCCCGATAGTAATAGCTGATGGCCTCAAGGGACTCTCGGGCGTGAAGGCTAAGGTCAACGGAGTCAGGATGAAAGAGGTCGAGATAGCTCAGGCGATAGCTGAGTCTGATGTGATGATATCGATCGCCCATGTGAAAGGTCACCCAAGAACTGGACTCGCTGCCACTCTAAAGAACATAGGCATTGGATGTCTAACAAAGGTCGGCAAAGCCCCGCTACACATGGCGAAGAAGCCGAAGATAGACCAGAAACTATGCAACAACTGTGGAGTTTGCCTCGCATTCTGTCCAGTCGAGGCGATCAAGCAATCCAGAGGAAAGACCGAGCTGATACAGAAGAAGTGTATCGTGGGGTGTGGCTGTTGGGATATCTGTCCACAGAAGGCAATCACAAGATGGGGTGACTTGCACCACCCAAGAAACAAAGAGCTCATAATCCGAAATGTTGACGCTGCAGCAGCCGTCATCAAACACATCGGAAGGGACAAGGTTGGCTATCTTAATCTAGCCTACGAGATCACCCCGCACTGTGACTGCGCTGACTATGGTGATGTTCCGATGGTGCCTGACATCGGCGTATTCGCGTCAAGAGACCCTCTGGCTATTGACAAGGCGGCTTCTGATGCTATCATAAACGCTTCAGGGATCACTGGGTCTGCTGCTGAAGAGATAGGCGCCATGAAACCGGGTGATGACAAGTTTACAAGACTTTCCGATTATTCTCCTTTTGCGCCTTTCAAGAATGCTGACCAGACGAGAGAGTGGAGAGTCCAGTTTGAGGTGGGCGAAAGGCTCGGGCTCGGAACAAAGGAGTATGAGCTGATAACCATAGAGTGAAATCAAATAGAAGAAAAAAAGAGTTCAAAGAATAGGGAACAAAGAATACGATCCCGTGGGTTTCCCCACGGATCCTGTGACTACCGGGTCCTGTGCTTCTGGAAGCACTCGTTACAGTAGACTGGCCTTCCTTCTTTCGGTACAAAGGGCACTTCTGCGTCTTTTCCGCAGTCGGAGCATTTTATCTTGTGCATAGTCCTTGGACCGAATCCACGCCTCTCAAAACTCATACTTCTCACTCCTTTGCAGCTAGTTATACAGCTGATTACTGCACAGTAGAATCAACGTATACTGGATGCGTCATTCAGATGCATCACATATAAACTTATGTGGGGTTTTTCTGTGGCAGCTCCGAAATTGAATGCGGCAGGAAATACCAAGGTTAAAGAGCGAAGGCAACTCATTATTGAGTCACCATGTCGAAAGTTCTGTGACAGGAGATGTTGTACTATGGCCGTGGGAGACCCGGAGGCCAACGGCAGCCTATAGCTGAAATGTCACGCCTATTGTATTTGATTAGAGTTTCGAAGAAATATGATCTTGAAACAGACAAGTTTCTTGCTTGTTTCTTAGATGCATGGACGCATGGGAAATCATCATATAAGGGTATATCGATCCACTGCCGCCTAAAGGCACAGACTAACGGCGTCTTTCTCGTAACACAAGGTCAAAAAGTGATTGCGCAACTAAGCCTCAGTGAGGTGACGTTGAAGCATCTGCCAGAAGTCGACCTTAAACGTTATCCGTGGAACAAACCCCTATCGGTCAGCAAGGCGCAGAAGTTGAGACCTGTTGACATGCAGATCAAAGATGTCGATGCAAGTGTCAAATGGGTCAACCTGAAGGGAAAGATCGTAGGGAAATCGACCACAAGAACGGTCTTCTCAAAGTTCGGTAATCCTCTTGGCGTTTCAACTGCAACAATTTCCGATAAGACGGGTTCCATCAAATTGCCGCTTTGGAATACTCAGATAAATATGGTTTCGATAGGTGACACAGTTCAGATCGAAAATGGACGTGTAAGACAGTACAGGGGAGAACTTCAAGTGAGCGTTGGCAAGAGTGGCAAACTCATAGTCATCAGGAATCCGTGAGACAAGTGTTTGAATAACTTACACGTTTATGACCGGATTCCACTCAAGAGTCAATAGCTCACCGATCTCTTCTTGAGATCTGAATGCTGTATCACTGACAGAAGGCTTTACAAGCCAATAAGACTTAATGTCGAGCTGAGGATTGAGCACTATCCCAAGGTTCAAGCGGCCTAGCATAACTGAACAAGAGGTTAAAGCTAGAGTTCTGAAGATGACCCAGCAGGTTTGTCCGAAGAGATATGCGGTAGAATTTCGAAGAGTTCGTCAAGTAGGCGACTTGTGGGAAGCTGATGGAACTTACCGTGCACCTGATAGTGACACACCTCGTAGATTCACAGTAAGATTCAGCTTTCAGGGAACGGTGAAGTTCAAGGATATAGAACCTCCCTAACGGCTTCTTTGATCACAAGTTCCGCCAATAGCCTCAAGCAGCTATTCCCATAATTACAGGCAAACCGAAGGAGAAGCCCAATGAATAGAAGTCCTCTTGACAACTTCAAAGTCAGCATCTCGGATCTGAAGTTTATCGGCGAAGACCTGCAGCGACCTGAATGCATATTGGCTGAGCGGGACGGTACGCTTTGGGCGGCAGATGCCAGAGGCGGGGTTGTCAAGATCCGGCCTGACGGAACGCAACAGATCATAACTCAGGAGTCCGACTCCAGATTCTCTCAGACCGCGGATCTCGCCTCAAGGTTCACTCAGGGGACACTCCCAAACGGCCTAGCTTTTGCAGAGAATGGTGACATTCTCATAGCCAACTTTGGCAAGGACCTACTTGAGGTGATGACGCGGGACGGTAAGACGAGGACTCTCTACAGCAGCATCGATGGAAAGCCGATTGGGAAGGTTAACTTTGTTCTTCGCGATTCAAAGAACCGCATATGGATAACCATCTCCACAAAGATCAAGAATTGGATAGAGGCAGTGAAGCCGGGCGTCGCAGATGGATACATCGCGGTTGTCGATGAGGAAGGACTCCGGGTGGCCGCTGATGGCTTCAGCTTCACCAATGAGATTAGATTCGACGCCAAGGAAGAGTACCTGTATATTGTTGAGACTACAGGCCGAAGGATCAGCCGGATGCGCGTGCATCCTGACGGCACCCTGACAGACAGGGAGATCTTCGGTCCACATGATCTTGGGCCTGGCGGCTTTCCCGACGGGATCGCCTTTGACTCCTACGGCAATCTCTGGGGCACTCTCATCTATGGGGAGAAGATCTTCGCCCTGACCCCTGAGGGTGAGCTTAGAATACTGTTTGATGACGGTAACCCTGAAGCCATAGCTAGGCTGGATAAGAACTTCTTTGCAGGGAAGTACTCTATGGATGACATGATCGCGTGTCAGAGCGGGGTGGCTCCTTGGATGGCAAGCATCACCTTTGGTGGGCCGGATCTGAAGACGGTTTACGTGGGCACTTTGAAGGGTAACTGGATACCCTACTTTAAGTCTCCAGTTGCGGGTCTGCCTATGGTCCACTGGTACGACAAATACGCTTGAGCGTCACTCTTCCTCTTCTTCGCCTTCTTGCGCTTCTTCCTATTCGATCTCTTCTGCTACTTCCTCAAGTTCCTTCTCAGTAATCAGGCCCTTGATGAAGAGAATATCATTAATCCATTCTGATATCAATGTGTCAATGTTCTCTAATGGAACCAAGAGGTGTTTCTTAAGGACGGCTTGCAGATCCGTGAACAGGTTGTCGAGTTCGACGCTGTCGACCTTCTGCTTCTTTCCGAAGGCGAATTTCATTTCTATCACTGGTTCCATCGACTGTCAGGGTTTCAAGAGTATATAGAGCTTGGCCAGCGCGGCTCTGTTCGGCATCGGCGGGTGTCTAACTTTTCTAGGCGAGTGGATAGGCAAGAAACGAGGTTACCGACTCCCTTTATCCCCATAAAAGTTATGAACGCTCCAATTAGGCAACGTATATGAGAACAAATGTGAAGACCTCTGTCAAATGATGCCGAGGTCATGATACCCTCTTCAAAAGAACCTCAATCTGCTTTGTTTGCTTTCAGGAAAAGCGTGATTGCTGCAATGAAACTTAGGATTTTTGATATTCCGTTAAGTGTGACTGATATTGGATCGGAGGGATATGAGAAACCAAAGAAAGCCCACACTGCGAAGACAAAGAACATTCCTGCCAGAGAGAACAGGGTGTACTTTGACAGCTTCGTTAAGGGCGATAATGTGAGTAGCGAGAAGGTTGAAATCTCTACGAGAAATAGAGGCAGGAAAAAGAGTAGCCTGAATAGGGTCGGGTAGGGAGGTATGGGAGGGTAGGTTCTGCTCATGACGATTAGGTCGAATGGAAGTTCAAATATCATCGGTGCTGCCGCAGTGCCGACAAAGGCGCTGCCCAGCGCAACCTTCAGCCCGTGACTTCTAGTCGCAAACGCGATAATGACGAAGGTGCCCAGTCCAGAAAGAATCGTGATAGGACTAATCGGGTTTACAGGGAGAGTCTCAATCATGTGTTGTGGTATAGCTGTACGCCACAGGTCGCGTAGGCAATAAGAAACGTTGCCAAAGAAAGAGTCCATATCAATATCATGAAAACACTAACAGTCTTTCCAGCAGGTCTCTTGGTTCCAACCGCACCAATCAACCTCGTTCCAAGGTACGTGAGCAAGACTCCGATGGCAAGAAGCGTAACCGCTAGGAATACTGCATCAGTGCCCACGTAAGGACTCCAAGTACCGTATTCAGTCAAGACTCATTCACCTCGGCTTTTGCATATGTGAAAGCGATCTAGTGTTCAAGCGGTGACATGTCCAGTACCGGATGCTTGACTCTCTTAAGCCAGTCTAGTAGGTCTTCAAGCCTGCGTGCCTGGTTCTCGTCTGCGATCTTGTCGTAGAGGTCTGGGGCTCCTTCCTCTTGGCTTCGGCGTTTCAGGTCGTCCTTCAGGAGTTCTTTGAGATCGCTCGGCATCCAAACTATTCTTCTGATTCCCCCATCAGCTCTGAAGAATTTCTTGCTGACTATCCACTTCTTTGAGTGACCCAGCATTCCAGGGGTTTGGCCTCCAATGATTCCTGCGAGGGTGGAGAACTTCATGCCGATCGGTGTCTCTTCTTTGAATTCTCGGCTGACGACGACTATACCGTGGCATTCTGGTAGGTAGATCGAGATACACTCGAAACAGCCGCATGAAGTTGTGGGATAGGTCATCAGACTGTAGAGGCTTACGCGTTCAGTCTCTCCGTGGGAGGCCCCCCTGACAAACTTGTTCACGCCTTCCCACTCACCCCTTTCCTCGTTCAGGAGTTTGCCTTTGGGAACTGGCTGGTTGGCGCCTGCGCCGCCGCGTATCTTGTGTCCTGAGGCTGCGTCTGTGTAGGTTACGGTTCCGCATAGGCCGTCTCTTTCAGGTGTTATGACGCAGACATGGTTTGGAGAGAAGCTCTGACAGAGTATACAGCTGTAGAACGTGTTCACATCCTCATCAGCCAGGTATGTGAGTTTTGCATCCCTTGCTGAGTAGACTCGCTGCGCCTTCTCAAGCATCTCTTTGACTTTCGCTTCGTCGGTGAATATTGTGACTTGGGCCTTCTTCACTAGGTTAGGATAATCGCTGTGCAGGATGTGCTGTATCATCGTTCCGAGATGGTGAATCTTGAAGCCTTTCTTGAATCCGTCTTTGGAGATTCTTACCCATCCTCTGTCTCTCTGTGCGATGTGCCATGTCTCCTCCCCATAGTTGATAATCTCGTGTATGCGCCGCTCGAGCGTAGATTCAAGAGACTTGTCCAGAGTCTCTCCAGTCACCTCAACCAAGATTCCAAGTGGGTAGGCCTTTCCCTCCTTCATTACGTCTATCTCAGGCCCTGAGACAACCACTTTTTCATCTTCAACATCACTTGGTTCCTTGACCTGAAGAAGCTCGAAGTACGGTGACTTTTCACCTCCGAACTCGACATACATCTCCTCTCTTCGGATCCGTTTTCCCTCGAACGCTCGGCTGAAGCCTATGGGGAGCCGAACCTCCAGAGTGGTCGTCTTTATTTCTCGTGCCGCACAGGCCGTAGCTATGATCTTGGATAGATCCTGCTCAACTACAATGCCCAACAGACTGAGATCGGGCTGATCACTAACCAAGACCAGTCCCAGTGCAACCGCACCCAGCCCCACAGGGATCATGGATTGATCGAGTTTGCCTAGCGCGATGATGAACGCGGGAACCTTCTTCTTGAGGTATTCTATGAGGGAGTCTTTGTCTCCTGGTTTTATGGTTCCGAATGCTAGGGCAACTCTCACTGCAAGATTTGCCGCATGCTCTATCGAGGAGGATTCAAGTCCTAATGGCACAAGCAGGTACTCTAGACCGAACTTGACGTTTGCTTTTGAAGCCTGCTCTATTATGGGTCCGGAGAGAAGGGTGAGTAAGCCTCTCTTCTGTGCTTCTTGGCAGATCAGGCCTGCGGACTCGATGTCCGGTGTGGCGCCGACCAAGACTGCTATGCCTGGGATAACGCCGTTTACAAGCTTCACGCCGAGTTCTCTGAGTGTTGTGTCTGGTATGAAACCTGCGTAGGGTGACTGGTACGGGTTCCTGTTGCCTGCGTACTTTGAGGCCTCCAAGATCTCTGTGGCGATTACTGATGCGACGCCTGCTGAGGTGGCGTTCTCGACCGTTGGCTCTTCTTTGATAGAGAGTCTCAGTTCGTGTAGTATGGCTGTTAGGTCTGTTAGCTTCTCTGCTGTCTTGCCCGTTGCGCCATGGTAGATGGGCAGGTTGTAGGCGGTTCCTGGAAAGCTGACTGGTGAGTCCGAACCTAAGCTGGCGATCGTCTTGTCGACTTGATCCTGTACTTGTTGAATGATCTTTGAAGAGCTTGCAATAGCCTCAGCCAGTAGATTGGCCTTGTTAGTCATTAAATGCGCCGCGCGTATCTTTGTCTTGTAGCCTTTATTAAGTGACTGTTACTTTCCCGCTGAGTTTGCTTGACGTGAGGTTAAGGTGTCTCCTTTGGTTCTTGAGATCGTCTCAAGCACCAGCTTAAGCACATCTCTGTCTACGGCCTCGATGGATTGGCTGCCGTCGACGTAGGTGAGTTCATTCTGTTTTACCATGTCAAGATAGATATCGCGTACCTTCTTTTCGAGTTCGGCGTGCTCCATTAGGCTCTTTCTTCTGTGGATTCTGGATAGAGCCAGATCCGCTGGCACGTCCAAGTATAGTGCTATGTCGGGCTTTGGGGCGAAGCTGTTGACTGATCTGATCCAGTCTATGCTTACTCCTTGGGCCCCTTGATATGCTATCGAGGCGTAGTAGTAACGGTCTGAGACCACGATCTTGTTCTGCTGGATCATGGGCAGAATCACATTTTGTACGTGTTGGAATCGGTCTGCAGCAAAGAGAAGGGTTTCCATCTCTGGAGGGATCTTTGTTCTGTTGAGGAACTCTTCTCTGATAATTCCGCCGATGAATCCTCTGCTGGGCTCAGCGGTGTATCGTGTATCAAATCCTCTACGGTGAAGCTGGATGCAGAGGTTTCTTGAGTGAAGGGTCTTGCCAGCTCCGTCGATACCTTCGATGACTATGAAGGCGCCACCTCTTGAGTTCAATTCTTAACCACAGGCATAGATTATTACTAAGCCTTACCGCAGTTGATATGATCAACAGTTTAAGCTTGTAGCCTACTTACTGTTTACTCTTAATGTTGGAGAACGATCATGGGACACGCAGCAGAGTATTGGGGTTTCATAAAGGATCCGCTCTACGGTTACGTTAGAATAACAGAGCACGAGAAGCTTGTAATCGATGCGGAACCTGTTCAGAGGCTGCGAAGAATAAAGCAGCTTGCCGGCGCCCAGTACGTGTATCCAGCTGCAAACCATACGCGTTTCGAGCATTCTCTTGGAACTATGCATCTTGCTGGGGCAATAGCTGAGAACCTTCCCCCGATCACTGAAGAACTGGAAAGAAGCAAGGTCAGACTGGCTGCTTTGCTTCATGATGTGGGTCACGGGCCCCTATCCCACCTGTTTGAGCCGTTGCTTCTGAAGTATGCTGGGAAGAATCATGAAGATATGTCTCTTCGAATAATCAGGGAGTCCTCACTTAGTCAAGCCTTGAGACAGGCCGGGTTTGATCCTGAAGAGATCTCGCTTCTTGCGGTGGGCCGTTCCTCGGATTCCAAGAAGCCCTTCTTGGACCAGATAATTCGAAGCTCGGTTGATGTTGACAAGATGGACTTCCTTCTCAGAGATTCCTACCACACTGGGGCCGGCTACGGCACCATAGACATATTCCGTCTCATCTACACGATGGATGTTCTGGATGGGAATCTGGCTGTAGATGATACCGCGCTCTCTACGCTTGAGACCTTCCTTCTGGCCAGACTTGAGTCGTTCAGGGCGATCTACTTCCACCGCACCACCAGGGCAGCTCAGATAATGGTTCTGAAGGCTTTGGAGAAGGCGATGGAGGAGCTTAGTCTCTTCAGTTCAGACTCGCTGGAGAGCTACTTGAGTCTTGATGACTCGTCACTCTGGGAGATGCTGAAACACTCCAGAAGCAAAGATGTTATCAGAGATCTCGACAACAGGAGACTGCTCAAGTGTGCATACGAGAAAACATTCTTCGTTAAGGACCAGCTTCTCACAAACATATTCAACAATGAGTCTGTCAGGGTCCAGATTGAGGAGGAGATCGCTGGAAAAGCTGGCTTACTCCCTGAGGATGTTACGATAGATGTTCCCTCACTCCCGTCAGTTCCTTACCACTACGCCGTAGACATCGAACCGATGAGTATACCGATCTTCCACAAGGCTAAGACGGGAGAGAAGATCCCTCAGAGGCTCGGCGAGCTCTCCAGAATAGTGGATTCGCTCCGGGTCTACCTCAACATTGTCCGTATCTACACGAAAGAGGAGTGTAGAGAACGGGTTAGGAAAGCCTCTGTCGATGTCTTGGGTGAGGCCCCGCTTTCCAGCCTTGTCTCCTACTGATTTTCAGGCTGTCGGGAAATTCGTTTTCGAAAACCGAATCAAGTTTTTCGCAACTTGGGAACCAAAGACAACGATCTGGCCGAATTGAAAAGAGACATCACTTGGAAGCTTGTGCTGAATGTGGTTGTGGCTCGGTTAGGCATCGCTATCTTCAACTACTATGCTCTAGGAGTACTATTCGGTTCGTTCTATGAAGGTGTGATTGTGAATCCGTTTGTCTACAGCATCTTCTTGTTTGCCAAGATCAGCGGAGGCTAAGATATTATGGTGGTGGAACTCTCAAAGAAGCAGATTGAAAAGGGAATCATAATTCTTGTGGCCTTTGTGTTGTTGCGGGCAATAATGGCAGAGATTGGAGGGGTCAGTCAAGGTGTTCAATTTGGTCTACATTCCGTTCTCTTCTTGATCACTACATTTCTAGTTTTGTCTGTGGGTCTGGTCTATCTTGGATTCGCTAAGTGGATTGGAGTGGATATGAAGAAGTGGTGGTATGATGGAAAGAGGATTCTAGGCGATGTAGGATGGGGCGTGTTGGGCTCTATCATCGTCTTCATTCTAGCCCTATCAATAATTGCACCTATCACGATGCTTGGTTTTGCCCCAATGAGTTCGCAAGGAACTCGGCAACACTTGCCAGTTGAGTACTTGATGACGGTCTTTTTCGGGCTGGCAATAGCAAGCTTCCAAGAAGAAACGATCTTCAGAGGATTCTTACAAAATGTTCTTACGGAAAGATTTGGGAAATGGCAAGGGAATATTCTTCAGGCGGCGACGTTTTCCATCGCACATATCGGATACTACACTCTAAATGCGTGGCCTCTGTTCCTACTTGCGTTCATACTCGGCATAGCCTTTGGTTGGTTGAAGATGAGCAGGGGCACGCTCCTTGCTCCATGGATTGCTCACGGACTTTTTGGATGAAATAGTTGGGTAGAATCGTATGGAAAGATTGTATGCACTTGAGATCGAGGAGGTCTCAAAGTCTTTCGGTTCGTTGAAGGCCGTGGATAATGTTAACTTGAAATTCAGAGGCGGAGTCTATGGACTGCTTGGACCGAACGGTTCTGGAAAATCCACTCTTATGAAGATGGTTCTAGGCTTACTGAAGCCTGATTCAGGGTCTATCAAGGTTGAAGGCATCGATGTTCAGGAGAAACCCCTAGAGGTCCGGCGTATCGCAGGCTATGTGCCTGAGTCGCCCCGCATCTATGAGTTTCTAACCGCTATTGAATATCTGGACTTCATCGCTGACATCCAAAAGATGAGCCCGCATATCAAGAGAGACAGGATAGTCGAGTTCCTGAGGGCTTTCGAGCTTGAGGGCAGAGAGAACGAGATGCTAAGCGGCTACTCACAAGGAATGAGACAGAAGGTCGCGATAGCGGCGGCGCTGTTACATAGGCCTAGACTCCTTATCTTGGACGAACCGTTGAATGGATTGGATCCAAGGTCAGCTAGGATAGTGAAGGATCTAATCCATAAACTCGCGAAGGAAGGCGTTACTACCCTTTTCAGCACACACGTCTTGGAAATAGCTGAAGCGATCTGCGACCGAATAGCAATAATGTATCAAGGTCAGATGCTGGCAGAGGGTACAACCGCAGAGCTTCGTAGAAAGGCTGGGATGCCAGGCTCAACTCTGGAGGAACTTTTCCTCAAGCTAACTGGGACAGGGGATGTGAGGGAGGTTGTTGAGGCGTTATTGGAATGAACCCGAAGACTGTTTACCGCCTCGCACTAGTACTTACCATTTCTCAGCTGAGAGCTACCCGCAGTGGTAGCAGGCTAGATTTCCTAAGGAGACCTTCTGCAATACTCCTTATGGACGCTGTAGCCTTCGTTGGCGCCTTTCTCTTCACTCAAAGGTTTGCTTCGATTATTACGTCTCAGAGCCCATCATCTGTCTTTCAGCTCATAGCCAACTTGCCTATGTTTCTGATCTTTCTGGTCATGCTCTCAGGGTTGCTTTGGGAGTTGAGTTATTCGTCCAGCTTCACATCGACTGACATGATTAACTATCTGCCTGTCTCAGCTGGGGAGTATGTCTTGGCATCCTCCGCCTCCATAGTCTTCTCTTACTCTGTCTTCTTGGCGGTAGGGTTAGGAATTGCCTTGGCGCTCGCCTTGCTGTCTGGACTAGTTGACGTATGGGCTGCAGTGGCTGTGATGAGTCTTGTTGCAATGCTAATCGGAGCCTTTGGTGTGGAAGCATTGAGAGCGCTTACGAACAGAGCCTCTTCGCTCCTTTACAAGCGCAGTGGAAAACCAGTGTTGATCTTGAGAATGTTGATACTGATCGCGGCATTAGCGTCCTTTCAGATAGTCTTCAATCCGAGACTAATGTTGTTTGTTCTAGAGGGTGTGACCGGGGGCATTAAGGCGGCATGGTATTTTCCCCTAGTCTGGCATCACTCGCCGTACTCAGCTTCCTTGAAGCAGATCTAACTTCAGCATTCTTCTACGCAATTCTCACTCTAGCCTTCGCAACAACCCTCTTCCTTGTCAGTTCAAGACTTAGACAGATTTACTGGATGCCAATGCCAGTCTCAGTTAGACTGTCTGCGATGGCATATGCTCCCAGAGTCGGTCTTCTAAACATGTTGGGTTTGAACCCTACGGAAGCCGCCATCGTCAGAAAGGATTTCAAATCTCTTACGCGCCGCAGGGAAATGGCTAGAATCTTGGCGGTTCCAGTTGTCATAGTTGTCTCGATGGTGATTCCATCGCTGATGACTGCGGATGAACGTCCATTCCTTTTCTCAAACGTTATGTTCTGGGCTTTTCCCCTTCTACTAGGCGTCCTGCTCTTTGTCCTCATGAACTCCATGACGAGTGTTGGGCAGGAAGGGCATGCAGTCTGGAATCTCTATTCTTCACCAATATCACCAAAGGAATTTGTCAAGGCGAAGGTTAGCGTCAATCTCACCTTGTCATGGCCCATAGCCCTAGTTTTCTGGCTTGGCATCACTCTCCTCGGGCATCCAAGCCTCAGATCCTCAATAGCATTCCTGTTGGTCTCAACCGCTCTTATCCCCGTCGAGTCTCTCCTAGGATTGATAGTGGGCGTTAGATTTCCAGACTTCAGTGAGACTGTGAGAAGCCGTTTCGTCCGCCTTCCTGGTATGTTGATAGGTATGTTGATGGGCATGTTTTCTGCAGGCGTGATACTCGCACCTTATGCGCTATACATGTTTCTCAAGTTGCCATTGATGAACACGGACATGTACTTTCTCTTCGCCTCATTTGGCTCGCTGACATCAATGGCGCTGATCTCTGCAATCGGTTATCGCATGTGCCTATCACAGACCAAGAAATTCTTCACTGAACTACCAATCTAGACCTGTGGTAGAAACTTGATGGGGCGGTCATAATGGCAATGAGATCATTTGAATTACAAGTTCGTACACGTATGAGACCGAGGTTTCGGTAGGCTTCTAATGATGTGAACTTAGGAACCTAACTGTTTACACCCACAAGAGTTGAAGAATCCGATTTTCCGACAGTCTAGTCTAATCATGTTGCGCGGAGTCGATCCTCAAGGATCTGCAGGTACAATCGGAAGGCTTCTGTCTCGGGGAAGCTGGAGTGGAAAGAGACTAGGCTCATCTTCTTATAGCGTGCGGCTAGCCTTTCCGAGAGGGCTCTTGAGGCAACTAGGTACTTCCCGCCGAGAAGCACAGACGACTTACCTATCCGCTCCTCTTCTAATCCGATTGGCATCGCGAATGCAAGAGTTCCCAGCTTCATCTCCCCCTCGTAGAAGAACGCGACCACAGCATTCTCAAGCAGTAAGAGCTTGAGGTGGAAAGTCACTCCGTTATGTTCTCGGCTTGCCTCAATAAAACTCAATCTTGTTCACCTTCTGGGGCGTCTGCTTCCCTATTCGGTTCAGATTTAAGAGGTACATCTGTTTTCCTATTCGGAGGTCCTATGTTGAGGATAGCGGTTCTTTCAGATATTCACTCTAATCTTGACGCTCTAGAATCGGTCCTTTCGAGTCTTGACAGTTATGATGCGCTCTTCTGTCTGGGGGATCTAGTGGGTTATGGAGCGCAACCTAACGAGGTCATCGAGCGGATACGTTCTCTTGAACCTCAGGTGCTGATTGCTGGAAACCACGATTATGCGGTGGCGACTGGAGACACCACTGATTTCGCTCTCCATGCTGCATTAGCGGTGGAATGGACACGGAGGAAGATTAACCAACGGAACTTGGATTACCTGGCTAATCTGCCTCATTCATCTAGTCTTGACCGAGACAGTTTACGTGTGGCAGCCTATCATGGGAGCCCAAGGGATCCGATAAACGAGTACGTGTTCCCTGGCACTCCGGAGTTTATCTTAAGGAGCATGATCGAGCTTGCAAAGGCAGATGTCTTGCTTCTAGGACATACACATGTTCCGATGGAGACTAGGACCGCTTCCGGCTACCTGTTTAATCCTGGAAGTGTAGGTCAACCTAGAGATGGAGATCCGAGGGCAAGCTACGCGATTCTTAACATAGAGAAAGGCAACGTTGATGTCGAGATCAAGAGGATCGACTACGACATTGACTCAGCGGCTAACAAGATCTCACAGGAACCGCTGCCGAAGTTCCTAGCTGACAGACTTCACCTGGGATACTAGGCTCACAACTCTTTCGGCACGGGTTAGCTTGGTCCTTCCTTCAGAATTTCACTACCGCAACCGTCGCAGAATCTTGAGCCTTTAGGTAGGTCTCTGCCGCAGCGAGAACAGAATGATGCGGTGTAAAGTTCAGCCGCCTTAATACCCCCTAGGCGGACCTTATTTCCATCTACTTCTAGGCTGAAGCCCCGCTCACACTGCTCGTAGACCGGGCATAGCAGGCATTTCTTCTTTGGGCAGAACTTGCTGCTTACAATATGGATTGCATCATCCAGCTCCCACGGCGGAACACCGATGGCTGCGAGACTCTCGTTCCAAGCTTTTCTTGTGAGTGAGAGTATAGGATCTCTGTCCAAGAACCCCTCGAACTGCTCACTGTCAAGCCTCAGGACCCCAGTATAGAGCGTGTAGATCGCGACGTTTCTATCGACGAAGATTCCAAGGTTCTCTAAATCTTTGGTTTTCAGGAGCTTGTTTGTTGTCATGAGTTGCAAGTATCTGTGGATCTGTCTGTCTTCATTTGTTCCCAAGATCTCCCTGATTGCTTTTCTCAGCGCTGGTTCAGGAACTTTGGGTAGATTTCTCGGATCGCCTGAGTAGTTCTCAAGCAGGATCTTCGAAAGCTCTCTCCATCTCTGCAGTGAGGTATTCACGTCGGAGACACCTAGCTTCACCAGGGCCTTTGACAGCCCCTCATCGCCTCTGGTCAGTATGTGTTCTGCATCAAAGAACCACGGGGTCTCCTTGTATAGTTCGGTTGCTTTCTTCCAGAGTGCACTTGGATCCCCGTCCTGTTCTAGGGTGAAGATGTACGTTAGGTAAAGAGCGTGTCCCTTTGATCCTGCGATCATTCCTGGTGGCGGTGCGTAGTCTGGTGGCCTGTGCTTCTCGAATAGGCTTTTTCCTGTTTTGTATTGGCTGTGAAGGGTCTCAACTATCTCTTTGGCTTTCTTGAGATCGAGCTTGAATGACTTGCTACTCATCTGTTTTCACGAGCGTTGTTGGGGTGTACTCTCTTCTGGCGGGATTAAATCTTAAGCCTTGTTCGTGTTTGATACTTGAACTGCTGCGGTGGCAGACGAAGCCTTTTTCTGTAGATACAATCTACTTGAAGTCTGGCCAGTTGGGGCAACCTTGTCTGCAAAGTTGGATGATGTTGACAAGGAAATTCTGAAGATCCTCCAAGAGGACGCTAGGAGGCCTTATGCAAAGATCGCAAGCCAACTCAAGGTTACAGAGGGCACGATCAGGTTTCGGGTTGGCAAGCTTCTTCGTGAGGGTGTTATCACACGGTTCATGGCTCTAATTGATCCAAGGAAGGTGGGGATGCAGGTCACCGCGGTGGTCATGCTCAGGGTTGAGGCGGCGTTTCTTGATCAGGTCTTCAATCAGCTGGTTTCATTACATGAGTCACAGCATGTCTTCCAGAGTACTGGGGAATATGAT
>Ga0116202_10000383_pt1 | contig 24306 bp, 20 predicted proteins | sample LakKivw325mmetaG_FD_94479 | JGI IMG/M metagenome (GOLD analysis project Ga0116202, IMG submission 94479) | Anoxic lake water microbial communities from Lake Kivu, Rwanda to study Microbial Dark Matter (Phase II) - Lake Kivu water 325m metaG | ecosystem: Environmental > Aquatic > Freshwater >... | reverse complement strand
CAGTGATTCACGAGGGGATTCGCACCGCGATTCTTGAAGCGAATCGCGAGGGCGTGAGTGGTGGTCCGCCGTCAGGCGACAAGGTGGAGGATGTGGGCGAGGGCGAGGGGGAGCTGGAAGAGGGCGGTCCAGGCAACAGCAAGTGCGGGCTTTTTGCCGGGCCGCGCGGCGACGAGCATCAGGGGGATGGCGGGCAGGAGATACCGTTCGTAGACTTGAGGTCCGGAGATGAGGAGGCCGGCGGCGAGCAGGAGAGCGCCGATTGCAGCGACCCGTATGTCGGGGGCAGAAAGCGAGGGGCGAGGGCTGTTGGCTGCCAGGGCTGCGAGCCGGAGCAGCCAGAGCAGTCCGATGGAGCCGAACGCGCAGGCGAGGGCCGTGGCGAGGGGATTCGGCAGCAGGCTGAGAAATGTGCGGGTGATGCCGAGTCCGGGCCGGGGAGCGAGGAGGACCGCGGGAACGGCTGCGAGAGCGAGCAGGTGCCATGGCCTCAGTCTGTGCCACGCCCAGGGCAGGGAGATGATGCCGGTCCAGATGAGAATTGAGCTGGCGTTTTTCCACGCAAAGCCGGTGTGATAGATGTGCTGGTAGGCCGGAGGCGTGAGGCCGCGCCACAGCATGGCCAGCGGCAGGAAAGCGATTATCGGGAGGAGCCAGAGGAGAGAGGAGAGGAGGAGTGATGAGCGATGAGTGATGAGCGATGAGCGGGGAGCAGAGAGGAGGGAGGAGCGAGGAACAAGGAATGAGGAGTGAGGAGATGGAAGGGAGGGACGGCGAACGAGGAGTGTCGTGGCTGCGAAGGTGAGTGGCAGGAAGGCGTAGTAGGCGCGGGTGTAGATGGCCAGCGTCGCGAAGAGCAGCGCGAAGATGGCGTCGGATGGCCGACCCTGGTCCCGGAATCTCAGTAAGCAGAGGAGGGCGGAGAGCCCCAGCAGGAGCGCGAGGTGCTCGGTCATGAAGGCGCCGGCCAGCGCCGTGAAGTAGGGCGCGGTCGCGAGCAGCACGAGGGCCGGCATCGGGTTTTCGGCCGGCGGGAAGCGCCGGATGATTCGCGTGAACAGGATGATATTTCCGAGGGCCAGGGCGAAGACCACCAGGCGGAGCAGCATCAGGTTGAATCCGAGGAGCGACCCAAGGTTTCCGAAGAGGATGTAGAAGAGCGGGCCGGCGGCAGAGGGGTAGTCGTGGAGTTGCTGAAGCGACGGCACTCCGGGTCCGAACTGGCGCGCGACTGCGAGGTGAGTAGACTCGTCAAGCACCGGCGCCGGCCGGCCAAGGAGAATGGTGCCGAGCCGGAAGACAGGGACGAGCGCAATCAGCCCGGGGAAGAGATATCGGTAGAATCTGAACACGCCGGCTCGATGTTAGTCCTGCTTGTCGCGAGGTCAAGCTCAGCCCCTGAATCCGACCTAGGAGCCCTCCACAAAGACACAAAGAGGATGAACGTGTCATCCACAGATTCCACAGATTCAGGAAGATTTGGGTTCCGGACGGGGCCACAGATACCGGAGTCGGAGTGTTATCCGCAGATTCCGCAGATTCGGGAAGATTCGGGTTCGGACGGGCAACGGACACAGGAGCCCGAGTGTCATCCACAGATTCCACAGATTCAGGAAGATTTGGGTTCCGGACGGGACTTGGAGGAATTGTCTTTGGGCTGGTGTAATCCGTCGCTGTGCAGACTGAGCCCCCGAATACGATACTGAACCACAGAGCACCCAGCGCGCGTCGGACGCGCAAGTCAAACTGCAAAATGCAGATATCAAAAGTCAAAATGCCCCGAAGGCCGCGGGCTGCACGAATCCGGCGACCTCCGGACAGAGGCGGCGAAGCGAAAGATCTTCGCGAAAACGATGATCCTGCATGCTTGTAGTACAGAGATTTGGAGGGTACCGGTCCGGAGTGACGACTTCACCCAACTCTGTCCTCTCTTTCCTCTCTGTGGTCAATCCCATGTCGGTTCTGGGGTGAGCGCGACGGATTGACCCGCGCGAACCTGACCATATACTGAGAAATGAGCACCAGGAAGGCCGTGATTGCGGTGGCCGGCGTATTGTTGCTGGCCGCATGCGGGTCAGCGCCGCAGAAGGCGTCGGGGCGGCTAAGAGTCGTGACCACACTCGGGATTATCGCCGATTGGGCGCGGCAGGTGGGTGGCGACCGGGTGGAGGTTACCAGCCTGCTGACCGGGAACGAAAGCCCTCACACATACGAGATCAAACCCGCGGACGTCAAGACCGTTGCCGACGCGCGCATCCTGTTTCGGATCGGGCTCGGGCTGGAGGATTGGCTTGATGCGGCGGTCGAGAACTCGGGAAATAAGAAGCTGGTCGTGGTTGATGTGGCAGGCGGTGCGACTGGAATCATCGCCGGTGACGCCGAGGACAAGTACGGGAATCCTCACATTTGGCTGGACCCGGAGTACGCCAAGGCCGGAATTGAGAATTTGGTGAAGGAGATGGTGCAACTCGACCCGGCAGGGGAGAGCCTGTACCGACGTCGCGAGGCTGCCTACTTCGGGCGACTCGACAGTCTGTCGCAAGCCATAAACGCAGAGGTCGCAACGCTTCAGGACAGGCGTTTCATTCAGTTCCACGATGCGTGGCCGTACTTTTGCCGCCGGTTCGGGCTCCAGGTGGTGGCTACGGTGGAGCCGATTCCCGGCCAGGAGCCGTCCGCGAAGGAGCTGGCGCGGCTGGTGGACCTCATCCGTCGCGAGCACGTCAAGGTCATCACGACCGAGCCGCAGTTGTCTTCAGTCCTGCCCGACATGCTGGCGCGCGAGACCGGCGTGAAAGTAGTGACTCTGAATCCGCTTGAGTCCGGCGGCGGTTACATCGCGGCACTGGGCGCCAGCGCCGAGGCCCTCGTCGAGGCACTCAGGTGACATCGCTTTTGCACACAATGACACCAAACCAGAGCCCTCACCCTCGCCCTCTCCCAATGGGAGAGGGAAGGGGTGAGGGAACTTGTGTTACGCGCCAAGAGGTCCCGTATCATCGAGAGGAGATAGTGTGAGAGAGACAGCACTGGCATTGATAATGAGCGTCGTCGCCGCCTTTGCGGCGGCGCCGGAGAAGCCGACAAGGACGCTGGCAGTGACCGGGACCGCCGAGGTCTCGGTTAAGCCTGACATCTGCTACATCAGTTTCGGGGTCGAGACCTTTGACAAGAAGAGCGCGCGCGAGGCGTACCGCCGCAATGCCGAGGTGATGACCACGCTGAGCGCGGCCGTCCTCGCTACCGGCATCGAGGCGAAGGATGTCCAGACATCGGGTTTCTCGGTGACGCCGCAGTACCACTACGATAATGACAATCACCGGCGGGTGTTTGACGGCTATCGGGTCTACCATTCGCTGGACGTGGACGTGCGCGACCTGAATAAGGCCTCGGCGGTGCTGGATGCCGGGATGAATGCCGGCGCCACGCAGGTGAACAATGTCACTTTCGCGGTCGAGAACCCGAAGAAGTACACGGCCGACGCACGGGTCGAGGCGGTGAAGGCAGCACAGGAGAAAGCGCAATCGATGGCGGACCTGACCGGCGTGAAACTGGGCAAGCCCATCAGTATCAGCGAGAACGAGCCGGGCGGGTGGACGCAGAACTACGCGCAGGCGAACGTGGCGGTTGACGCTGCGTCTTCCACCGGGGAGTCGGCCGCGCTCCAGCCAGGCCAGTTCAAACTCACTCGCACGGTCTACATTACGTACGAGATAGAATAGCCGCCCGGACAGGCGGGCGAAGTCAGAAGCTAGAAGCGAGAAGCTAGAGGTACGGAAGAGGCGGAGTCAGAAGCTAGAGGCGAGAAGCTAGAAGCTAGAAGCTAGAAGCGAGAACGTCGGAATCCCTATTCCCCAGTCCCCAATCCCCAATCCCTGGTCCCTAATCGCTCTTGTGCAAGCGGCCGAGCGGCATGATGTAGAGCGGCTCTTCTTCTTTTGGCATCCGGACAACGAGCCGGACAGCGTCGTCGTGGAATGCACCGATGCCACAGGTGCCGAGCCCCAGCGAACCGCACTGGAGGTAGACGTTTTCGGCCGAGTGGCCGAGGTCCGTGCACACGTAGCGCTCGCGGCCGCGCTGACCGTATTTGCTCGTGTTGCGGCTGAACACGGCCGAGTAGACCAGCGACGCGGGTGCGCTCCCGACCATGGTCTGTCCGAACGCGGCGAGGAGTGCAGGGCCCGGCGCCCGTCGCCCGCGCGCACCTGGATCAGGTCGTGAGGTCCGGGGCGATACCGGTAGACTCCGGGTTCGAGCCCGGTGACCGCTCCTGCCACCAGGTACAGTTCGAGGGGATAGAGCGCGCCCGCTGAGGGTGCGGCCCGGAACCCGCCGCCCAGGGCCGGGATGCCGGGCAACGGCTGGGTCACGCCGTATGCGGCCCACAGCAGTTGTGACACTTCGGCAAGGGTGAGCGGATTGTCTGCGTACCGGCGGATGGAGCGGCGTTCGGCCAGCGCCTGCTCTACCGACAGTCTGCCGTCGCAGGCGGGCGGGGGCAGGTTGAATGTCTTGGCCGCACCGGCGTTTGGGGGCGAAAAAGGGGACAGTCCCTCGGAGCAGCTCATCGAGCGCCTTGGGACACGATCCCAATCGAGGACGATTGGGTCATGTCCGGCGGCCCGCGCGGCGGGCAGGATGATCTGAGGCTGCCGGACGCCGACCCGGAGCTGGGTCGTGCCGTCGAGCAGGCGGGCCGAGCCACGTGGAGCCTCCGGCCTGCATCTCATTCGGTGCCGGTGCCATGAGCTTCGACGCGAGGCGCGGGCATGCCGAGCATGTTCATCAGGAAGGCGATGGGGTCAGCAAGCTGCTCTATTTGGATGGTCTCGGTTGTTCCGCCGAGGTGCCCCGAGGCACCTTCCACCAGTAGCAGGACGGGTTCCCCCTGCGGGTTCAGAGCCTGCATCCTCGCAGCCATCTTGCGGGTGTGGCTTGGGTCGACGCGGTAGTCGTTCTCGCTGCCGGACAACAGCACTGCCGGGTAGTGGGTCCGAGGTCTTACGTTCTGGTAGGGCGAATATGCGGCGAGGTAGCGAAACTGAGCGGGGTCGTCGGCGGTCCCATATTCGTTAGCCCACAGGCCGCCCGGACCGAGCTTGTGATAGCGAAGCATATCCAGGAGCGCCACGTCAAGAACGACGGCCCGGAACAATTCGGGCCGTTGAATCATTGACGCCGCTACTGTCAGCCCGCCGTTGCTGGCGCCGACGGCGGCAATCCGCTCGGGACTGGTGTACTTCTCAGCCACCAGCCATTCGGCCGCCGCGATCAGGTCCTCGAATGTCTTCTGCCGGCCCGCGAACTTGCCGGCCTCGTGCCAGTTCCTGCCGTACTCACCCCCGCCCCGGACGTGGGCGACAGCCACAAGACCACCGGCTTCGAGCCATGCCACGTTCCCAGCCTGGTATTTGGCTGTGCACGAGATGCCGAACCCGCCGTAGGCCATGAGCAGTACCGCGTTCCATCCGTCGCGAATCGCGTCCTTCTTGTGCACAAGGAACATCGAGACCGGTGTCCCGTCCTTCGACTTGTACCAGACGAGGTCGGTAACATACCGGTCGGACCGGATGCCGAGTTGCGGCTGGAAGAACAGCTTGAGGGAATCTCCCGTGAAGTCATAGTAGAACTGGCTGCCGGGATAGGTGAAGGAAGAGAAGTTGACGCGCACCTCGTCATCCTTCCAGGTTCCCTCGACCGACGCGGTCCCGAGCGTTGGCAGGGGCATCTCCCGCACAAACCGACCGTCAAGCTCGTGGATTCTGACCACGGTGTGAGCCTGCCGCTCGTAAATCAGGTAGACACGGCCACCGATCGGCCTGACGTCGACCAAGTGGGCGTCAGGCATCTCCGGAGCGAACTCGCGCCAGTATTCACGCTGAGGCTGATCGGCGTGTGTTGCGTAGACTCTGCCCATCGGCGCGCCGGCGTCGGTCATGACGAGCAGCAGGGTGTCAACCAGCGCTCCGCCGTAGGTCCCGTCCATGCCCGTCGCCACGGGCCGAATCGAGTCGCCCGTGTCGAGCCGCTGCACGAAGAGTTCAGTCGCTCCTTCCACGTCTGCACGGAGAAACAACGCGTACCGGCCGTCTTCACTCACCTGACAGATGTGCCAGTACTCCCGGACCGAGTCGTGACCAAAGACGCGCTTGTCGTCGCTACCCCGAGTGCCCAGCCGGTGGAAATAGACCGTGTGCCAGTATGCCTCGTCGCCCTGGGGCACGGAGCCGGGTTGTGGTCCTGAGGTGTAGTAGAACCCGACATTGCCGACGACCCACGAGACCCCATGTTGCCGCGGACCCGGCAGTGTATCGGTCAGGAATCGGCCGGCGGCGACATCCATGACTCTGATTCGCGCGTCTTCGTTCCCGCCCCGGGCGATGGCGAGCGCGACGTACTTGCCATCGCGCGACGGCGAGAACTCCAGCAACTGCTCGTCGATTTCCAGCGTATTCGCGTCGAAGACCACCCGCGCCGGCAGTCTTTCGCGTTCCTGAACATGCCAGACCGGCTTCTCTTGGTCGCGGGCCTGGCGCCAGTGGAACCTGACCGGGCCATCAGGCACGCCGAACGGCATGCCCTGCTTGTCATAGCGAATGAGCTCGGTAAGCCGCCCGACGGCGTGCGCCCGCTGGGGCAGGGCGTCGAGGAATGAGCGGGATAGCTTGTTCTGGTCTGCCGTCCAGGACCTGACCAGCGAGTCCGCGCTGTTCTCAAGCCAGCGATAGCCGTCGACTACGACGGTGTCGTGTAGCGTTTCAGCGACCGGGATGCTGGGTGTTTCGGGGTAGTTGAGACCACTTGGTCCCGCTACGACCTCGCCCGGAGTTAGGGCCGTCCCGGCAAGGATGAGCATCGCAATCATGTACACCTCCCTACGTCCGCCGGAGCGGCCTGTTGCGGACCAGTCGGTTTGGTTGCCGTCATCCGGCCTCAGGCAGGATGATTTGAGGGCGGCGGACGCCGACCCGGAGCTGGGTCGTGCCGTCGAGCAGCGCGAGTCGGCCCTCGTGCGCGGCGAGAATCGTCCGAATCTCGTCAGGCAGTCGCTGCTCGCCGAAGCCTTCGAGCACAACAATAGTGAAGGGCGGGCAGGGCTCGATGACCTCTTGTAGATTAACCCCGGCGCAGATGATGCCTGCCGCTTTGCGCTCTTTCACCTGAGCGAGGGTCGCGGCATCGGCGAAGTCGCGCACGACGACCGCGCCGGGAGCGATTTCAGGTTGCAGATTGCCGGAGACCTCGCCGCCGGAACCCCAGACGCCCGAAAACGTTGTGCCCGGGCAAGACACGACGCACCCGCGCTCGGTGACTTCCTGGACGATACCGGGCAACCAGGCCCTGACCTGCAGTTCCTCCAGCAGCGGCTCGATCAGTACGATACCAAAGTGCTTGTCAATCCGGCCGACTTTGCCGCGGACCGGCGATTCCACGAACTTGAACTCGCCCGCGAGCCTGGCGGCAAGCCACTGTCCGCGGTCGACTTCGTCGCCGGGTTTGACTTTCAGGAATGGGCCGAGCTTCTCCGGCTCGACGCCGAGCTTCCTGGCGACCTCGACCGCGGTGAACTCGCGGGCTTCCTCGGGCTTTTCGCGCAGGAAGAGTACTCCGCTCGGCAGTAGTTGCTCGACCCGGCCCGCGACCGGCGAATGGTAGGCCCGGTGTGTGACTTGGCGTGGCGTCTTTGCGACGACGTCACCAATGCCCACCTGGTCGCCGATGTGCTTGACCAGGTACTTCTCGACCTCAGTTGCCGGCACACCGAGCGCCTCCGCGACCGGCAGGAAGAACGGGCGCAGGAACTGCCGCACGCTGCGCGCGACCAGCGTATCGGTGTTCACTGTCTGGCCGGCACTCACGAACACCTGGCCGGGTATGGCAAGCTCGCGGCGCAGGCGGATCTCAGTCGAGTGGTCAAGTGGTCTAGTGGTCAAGCGATCCAGTGACCGCACTAGACCACTGGACCACCGGGGCACTGGAGTACTGCCTTCTTCGCGGGCCGGCGGGATGTAGCCGGCAGGCGGCTTCCGGTTTGCGCGGTCGAGCTTGACCATCCCGATTTGCTGCACCAGCTCGACCGCGAGCTTTGGGTTGACCTCGGCCAGTGCGCCGAGGTGCGGAAACATGAATTCGCTGTCCACTGCCAGCTCCACATCTTCGGCCGGCGCCAGCGCATCGAGCAGCACGGCGGTTGCAGCCGGACGCGGGGAGTGGGAGAGAATCCCGCCGCTGCCGATGAGGAGGTCGCAATCGGTGTACGAGAATGGCGTCGCGGGCCGGGGCGGGAGGCGCGGCCCTTTGAGCAGTTCGTCGAGGTCCTGTCGCAGCGGGCCGGTCTGGCGCTTCGCGCCATCGCGCAGCCTCAGGTGCTGGCGTAACGCTTCGCGGATGGCAACCGCGGCCGAAGCCCATTCGGAGAGCATTTCGTCCGGTGTGCGGGCCAGCCGGGTAGGGTTGATGTGTTTGTTGCCAATGAGGTTCCACATGTCGGAGTCGGTGAGGTGGGGATGGTAGAGCTCGCGGATGGGCGTGATGCCCGCAAGCTCGGCCACGTTCAGGATGCTGTAGCTCAGTCCGAGGTTGGCGCTGACCGTACGGAAGACGTCGCCCGCGCGGGCGGTGAAGACGTCGGTGGTGGCGCCGCCGATGTCTATTGCCATGATACGGTGACCGGTCGCCGTCGAGAGCAGCTTGAGGATCGAGCCGAACGCGGCCGGAGTCGGCATTATCGGCGCGGCGACCCACTGTTTGAGTTTCTCGTAACCCGGGGCCTGCGACATCACGTGGTCCATGAAGACTTCGTGAATCGCGGACCGAGCCGGCTCGAGATTCTCGCATTCGAGCTCAGGCCGGACATTGGGCACGGCCCGGAACATGAACCGATCCCCGAGCGCGTCGCGCACGTGCTCGGTGGCCCGCACGTTGCCCGCGTAGACGACCGGTAAGCGGGCGGCGGGGTTAAGCTTGGGGTGAAGCCCGGCCTCCACCAGCAGTTCGGCGAGAAACACCGGGGTGGAGACGTTGTCGCCGTCAAACCCGCCCGCGACCAGCACCATGTCCGGGCGCAGGCGCTTCAGGTCCTCGATCTTGCGGTAGGGCGTCCGGCCGTCGTCCATCGAGATCACTTCGAGCACGATGGCGCCGGCGCCGAGCGCGGCGCGGTGCGCGGTGCCCGCGGTCAGGTTGTAGACCAGGCCGGTCACCACCATTGCGAGCCCGCCGCCCGCGCTCGAGGTTGTGAGATAGGGGACCGCGGGCGCGTTGTCGCGCACCAGCGTGCGGCCGGTGAGTTCCTCAAGCCCGCGCAAGGCGTGCAGTACGCCGACGGTCACATCTTCGTGCGGCTTCTCGACCGTGGTCGGTGTCTCGTGGCGGAAGCACTGCCAGGCACCGGCCCGCCTCAGAAAGAGCAGCGCCTTAGTCGTGGTGCTGCCGACGTCGGTGATGCAGAACTCGGACGGGTCGCGCGGGAAAGGGATTCCGGCCACGTATACCTCCGCTTCAGTATCGGCCGGCCGGCACGGCTGTCAATGTATGTTGAAGTCGCGTTTTCGCGCGGCGGCGCGGAAGTTCCGACTCCTCACCCTTACCCTCTCCTCAAAGAGGAGAGGGGACAGTCTGCAGCTCCACAACTGCGTGCTGCTCACACGACCGGGGAGGAGACAGCATCTCTCTTCTTCCCTCTCCCTTGAACGGGAGAGGGTCGGGGTGAGGGTGAGTCTACGCCAGCGGCTGGTGGTTGTCGGCGGGCCCGGCGAGCACGCCCAGGGAATCGAGCAGGTCGTGTACGCGCTCCCGGATGGTGTCTCGCGCCTTGCGGTATTCGGCCATGCCCTTGCCGTACGGGTCCGGAATCTCCCAGCGGATTTCCTTCGTCCCGGGCAGGAACGGGCAGGTGACAGTGCAACCCATTGAGACCATGTAGTCGAATCGGCCGGCGGTTACGTCGCGGAAGCCTTTGGTTCGCGCCGATGCGATGTCGATGCCGATCTCCTTCATCGCCTCGATTGCGTGCGGGGCGACACTCTGGGCGGGGTTTGAGCCGGCGCTCTCGCACTCGACGTCACGGCCGAGCGCCCGGCAGAAGGCCTCGGCCATCTGGCTCCGGCAGGAATTGCCCACGCAGGCGAAGAGGATGCGCATCAAGAATCCGACGTTGAACCAGAGAGAACACCGAGATCGCCGGGGGTCCGGAATCGGATTCGGGTTTCACCCATCTCGGCGACTGCCGTGGCTGATCCTGTTTCGGGTCTGGGACCGCCTATTGCTTGGCGCCGACGCGGCCGTTGTTCTTGATGTCGTGGCGGAACTTGGGCCACGACGAGCCGGCCAGCGGGCTCGTGCCTTTGAGTTGATAGAGATAGCCGTCGTTGCCGACAAAGTAGACTTTGCCGTCCGCGCCGATGGTCGGAGACGAAGTGATGTCGTTATCGGTAGGGTACTTGAATACCAGTGTGCTGTCCGGGCCGAGAGCGTAGAGGTTATCGTCGTCGGACCCGAAGTAGATGGTGCCATTCGCGGCGATTGCCGGCGAGGAAATCACGTCGTCGCCGGTCACGAACCGCCACTTGGTCGAGCCGTCGGGGTTCAGTGCATACAGGAGGTTGTCGGATGAACCGCAGTAGATCGTGCCGTCAGGACCGACCGCCGGCGACGAGTAAACCTGGCCGTTGGTGAGAACTGACCACTTGAATGAGCCGCTGGAGTCGACCGCATAGATGTAGCCGTCGAGGGAACCGAAGTAGACGGTGCCGTCGGGGCCGATTGCCGGCGAGCCCTGAATGTCCCGCGTCGTCTCGTAGCGCCACTTGAGTGTGCCGGCAGAAGTGAGAGCGTACAGGAAGTCGTCGTTCGACCCGAAGTAGATGGTGCCGTCGGCCGCGATGGACGGGGATGAGTTCACGTCCTGCCCGGCCCCGTACTTCCACTTGACGGTACTGTCCGGGTTCAGGGCGTAGACGGTGTCGTCGGTCGAGCCGATGATGATGGTGCCGTCGGCCGCGATTGCCGGCGAAGACGAGATAATGCCGTGGGTCAGGTAGCTCCACTTGACCGACCCGTCAGTAGGATTGATGGCGAAGAGCCGGTGGCTGTACGAGCCGACGTAGACAGTCCCATCCGCTCCGATTGCCGGGGAGGAGCGCACGACGCCCCCGGCATAGACCCGCCACTTGAGCGAGCCGTCGAAATTCATGGCGTACAGGTACTCGTCCTGAGCCCCGACATAGATGGTTCCGTCCGGCGCGATGGCCGGTGACGAGAAGTTGTCCTCGGGGGCCCCCTGTTTTATCTGGTAGCGCCAGATTCTCATCGTGTCGGCCGGCCGGATGATGATGGTGCGGCCGGCTGACCACCCCGACATCGCGCCGCCCGTGTCTTTGGCCTGTGCCTTCACATACCAGGTGTCGGCGACGTGCCAGGCGTAGGAGTCGGCCACAGTGGTGCCTCCGTCCACGAATGCCGACCAGGCCGAGGTGTCGCCGTCGCCCCAGTCGAAGCGAATCGCCACCGGCAGGTGCTGGGGATGCTGGGCCGACGTGGTGAACCGATAGGTTGAGTCGGCGCCGCCTCGAAACGGCCCGTTCGGGGTCTCCGGCGTGTCGGGTCCCTCGCGAACTATCACTTCGACCGTGAGCGGTCCGGACCACTCGGTCAGGTGGAGTTTTGGGTCTCTGGCCTGGGCCTTTACTGTGAACGTGCCGGCGTCGGTCCAGTGGAAGCTCATTGCCACCGTTTCACCGGAGGCGACGAATTGGCTCCAGTCCGAAGTGTCGCTGCCCCAGTCGAAACGAAGTGATACGCTGTCGCCGTAGCGGTCGGTGGTGACACTCCTGTAGGTATAGGTCGTGTCCTTGAAGCAAAGGGTTGGTCCAATCGGAACGGCCGGTGTCTCGGGCCGCGGCAGCACCTGCACGGCGAGGGCCTGGGACCAGTCGGAGCTGAGCAGCTTTTTGTCCTGGGCCTGGGCTCTGACCAGGTAGGCGCCGGTTTCGGCCCAGGCGTGAGTTCCCGTTATCAGAATCCCGCTGGGGGACCAATCGGTCCAGTCGCTGACCGTGGAATCTCCCCAGTCGAAGCGGACGGCCACATTGTCGCCGTTCGGGTCGCTGGGGGTGACTGAGTAGGTAGTGGGTTTGTTCGGATAGCAGTTGGTCGGCCCGTCCGGAGGTTGCGCCAACTGCGGCGGACGGTTCTTGCAGGCGGACACCAGCACAAGAGAACACACGAAAATCGCGGCGACAAGACGTCTTCTCATCAGTATCTCCTTGGGCTCCGGCTGAGCCGACGCGGATTCACCATGCAAAGATACTACAGCAGCAGTCTGAATGTCAAGTCGCGTCGCAACTGCAGAGAATGCCGTGACCCGGCCGGCGCCGGTCGGCGGGGTTGACTGCAGTCCGGTGCGGCCTAGACTGATGCTTCATGCGGCGCGGTTCGGACTTTCTTCCTATTCTGCTGGCCTGCACGGCATTGACCTCCGGTCTCGACCCGACAACGTTCCGGCAATCCTATTCCCGCGCCAGCCTTCGCTATTGGTCGGTGTCGGCCGATGCTCGCACCGGCCGCGAAGCCGGCTATCCCACGTCTGACCTCGGGGTGCTGAGCGGCAGTCTGGGCTGGCGTACGGCGATGCTGAGCGATGATCTCGACCTTGACGCCGTGATGGTGGCCTTCCTTTCCGGCGGGGCTCAGGGCGGAGTTACCTCCGAGACGATGCTCGTCGCCGGGAAGCGGACGCTGGTCGCGACTGGACTGCATCCGGCGGCGACGGGTCACGCCTATCTGGCCGGCACCGATGGTTTCGTGCGGGCGGCACTGGATTTCTACGGCCAGCTCGACAGCTATGACGAGCGATATGGCAGCGCGCGGGCGACCGACCGGCGGATAGACCTCGAACTGCGTACCGCCCAGGTGGGCCTGGGCTACGGCCGGATGCGCGACGCCTGGCCGCTGTACAAGGCCGCCCGTCTGGCGCGTATCCTGGAGCAGGAGGGGGCGCTTGCGCACCGGTTGTCCGACGACGAGTTGCGGGAACTGGGCGGGTTCATATCGCGATCGTGGAAGCTGTTCTACGCACACGAGCGTGCCGCGAAGTTCTATTACGATTCACTGGAGCAGTTGCTCGTGCGCGCCGGCGCCATCCGGGAGCCGCTGTCGGCATACACGTTGTTCCGCCTCGACGAAACGCCGCTCATCGGCTCGGATGAGCGCAGGTTTGGGATGCGCGGTTTCGTCGCCGTCAATGCCGTCGGAAGTCTGATAAGTGAGAGCTACGGCCTGCCTGACACCGCGTGGACACACCTCGACACGTTATTCCGACCGAGCTATCAGGTGGGCTGGGAGTTCAACGGGCTGCGCGGCCTGCGCTGGACCTACGGGGCGTCGGCCGCATACATCCTGCCCTGGCCGCGCCAGCGCGACACCGGCTTGAAGCACGGACTGGTGCTGGCGGCGTCGGCCGGGTACGATATCTCCGACCGCCTGGTGGCGAGGTACGACCTGGACCTGCAGCCGCTGTACCAGGCACCGGCCGGGGCGGGAGGGGACGCGAGGATCTCGCTGCCTTCGGCGCAGAGAGCCACGTTTTCCTACTATGTGTCCGAGCGACTCGCGGTCCGCCTCGGCGGCAGCTACTCGACCGGCTTCGAACTGCTGACGGACGGCAGGCATGGGCATACGGCGTTCACGCAGCGCTGGGCAATGGCTCTTACCATGACTTTCGGACGGATTCCGGAAGGCTGGGGAGAAGACTATTACCAGTAGCATTCTGCTGCTCGCCATGGTCGGCGGTTGGTTCGGCCGCAACCCGCTGCTTGACTACCGTCTGCCCGAAACGAGCGTCCACTGGTGGAGCGTCGACATCGTCCCCGATACGTTCATGGTTGTGGGCAGCGGACACCGGTTCTCGCTCAGCGGGTCGGTAGAGCCGGGCTACAGCGTCTTTGCGGTCAACGAGCGCGAGTACGTCTACTTGAACACCGGCCTGTGGACGCATGGCGCCGTACAGAAGGGCTATGCAGCGTACTGCGATCCGCACGTCCACGCGGTCGTGGACTGGTATCCCGGCCGTCCACCGATAAGCATCGGCGCCGAGTCATACTCGAGCGGCGAGGTGAGTCACGAGTATGAACCGGGATACTGGACGCAATCCGACCCGCCGGTATGGGTTCCCGGTCTGAGCAGCAGTCTCTTGTCGGCCTCGACTGAGACCGAACTGGGTCCCGCCCTCGGCCGGCTCCACGACGTGGCGCCGGTCCTGCAGGCGCTGCTTGTCGCTGAGGCCCTGGCAAAGGAGGACGCGCTCGCTGCCCCGATGGGTGAGGATGCGGTGCAGGCGCTGGCGAGGGTGGTCGCCAGTTGGTCGGGGTTTCACTACTCGCATGACCGGGATCGGAGCACGAAGTTCTACTATGCCGGGATTGAGAGCGTCCTCGTCGCGACGGGCTGCGTCACGGGACGGCTGCCGGCACGGGCATGGTTCCGCATCCGCGAAGTCGTAGGTGAGCAGCCGCTCTTCTACGACCGGGTGTGGCTGTACGGTGCCAAGTTTTCGCTGCGTTGCGGTGTGAACGCTCGCTATGAGAGGTCAGTCTATGATCGCTGGGGTGAACATGGGGAAGGCATCAGCGGATACGCCGACTTCTCGGGTCTGGCAACGCTCGACTTCGGCTATCCATTCACAACCCGGCTTCATCTTACCGGCAGCGCCAGAGCCCGTTACCAGCCTGACTTCGGGCGCCGGGATGCGGCGGCGAGCGTTGTTCTTTCCTACCTGCTGCCGGATCGCATGTTGGCGGAGATCACCGGTCAGTATACGGTCAGCAGCGACGAATTGTACGAGGGCGAGGGCAGGGTGGCCAGGACCTATCAAGGTGCTTCGCTGGGCGCGAGTCTTACGTCGTACGTCGAAGACCGGAGCGCGCTGACTCTGGGTGTGTCGTGCAACGAGCACGCCCTGCAGCCGGATGTCGCCTCGCCCTGGCAGCGGAGCTGGGGACTCGGCCTGACCGTTTCGCTGCGCCGGTACTTCTAGCCCGCGCCCAACCGCAGGTCCTACTCGTCGGTGTCCGGGTCGTGGCCGGAGGGCCGCGGCTGGCGCTTCATCATCTTCGTCCAGTGCTGGCGCCTGGCCAGGAACCTGAGCTCGCGCTGCATCTTCTCGAAGTTGTGCAGGCGCTCAGGGTCGAGCGTGCCCTCTTCGAGCGCGGCTCGCACGGCGCAGCCGGGTTCCTCTTCGTGTCGGCAGTCGCGGAACCGGCACCGGCGGGCGAGCGCCTCGACATCCGCGAACGCGCCTTCGACGTCGCTTTCGTCGCTCCAGAGCTGGAGTTGGCCACGGTGGCCCCTGTCGGACAGTGCGCGCAGGCCGGGCGTGTCCATCAAGAGGCCGCCGCCGGGAAGGCGGATCAGTTCGCGCCTCGTGGTGATGTGCCGGCCTTTGCCGACCGCCTGACTGACCGCACCGGTTTGTTGGCGTTCGGTGCCGAGCAGGCGGTTGATGATGGTGGACTTGCCGACGCCGGACGAACCGACAAAGGCAACCGTCTCGCCCCGGCGGACGTAGGCACGGACGGCCTCGAGTCCGGTTCCTTCGGCGGCACTGGTCTGGAGCACCTGCACCATCGCCTGAATCGGGCCGAGCTGCGCAAGCGCCGTAGCCGTGTTGGGGCAGATGTCGGTTTTGTTGAGGACCACGACCGGGGTGGCGCCGCTGGCGAGCATGGCGGAAACGTAGCGCTCGACCCGGCGCGGGTTGAATTCCCGATCGAGCCCGGTGACGAGGAAGACGGTATCGACATTGGCTGCGATTACCTGTCCGGCGGTGAGGGCGTCGGGGGTCTTGCGCGAGACCGCGGTGCGGCGGGGCAGGAGCGCGTGGATTATTGCTTCGCCCTCGGCGTGCGGTTTGACTGCAACCCAGTCGCCGACTGCGGGGAACGCGCCGGTCTTCTCGGCTTCGTGGCAGAACCGTCCGGACAGCTCGGCCGCCAGTTCGACGCTGCCGTCATGAACAAGGTAGAGTTGCTTCTCCTGGCAGACCACTCGGCCGGGGCGCAGCCCGTCGGTCTCGGGTACAGCGAACTGGCGGGCAAAGGACTCGTTCCAGCCGAGAACCGAGAGATTTGTGAAGCCTTCCACCATGGTTGGGAGGTTATACAGGCCGCCTGTGAAGTCAAGCAGAACCGGCGGAAGTTCGGAGGGTCGAACAGCAGGTCTTCAGAGGCCGAGCTTGCCCCTGATGGATGCGAGGTTGGTGACGTCCTCGGCGTTATACTTGAGTAGCTTCCTCAGCGCGCGCCTGCTCCCGTTTTCCTTGTAGTCAAGCCACAGGTCAACGGCGTCAGCTCCGTCGAGCCCGGCAGTCTTGCGGCCGATGCCGAGTTGGCGCTCGACCGCCTTCTGCCCGCCCCGCAGGCCCCAGTCCCAGCATTGATACATCAGGTCGCGGTGCTCCACGCGTCGGGCCAAGTTCAGTCCCAGGTGATGCTCGATGAACGGCAGGTCGAACCGCTCGCCATTGAAGGTGTAGAGCACATCCGCGTGCCTCACAGCGTCGAGGACGTTCTTGCGCGTGAGCGTTGAGTCGTAGAGTTGAACGACCTCACGTGCGCGGCCCTGTTCGAGGCAGATTCCTACGACCGTGAGTTCGTACTGATACCGATTCAGCCCGGTCGTCTCGATGTCAATATACGCGCGGTGGGGAGACACCACAGGTGGCCAGCGGCTACGTGCGCCGTCGCAGCAGTCTCAGTAGCTTGTGAGACGGATATATCATTCTTTTCACGTGTGGGATGTCTTTATCAGCCACTGCTGCGAAGCGACGACAAAGGCTCCTATCAGGCATGAAGGGAGGCCGCAGTCCTTGATCGCGCCAATCCTGAAGCTGGACTGCGTGGTACCCGTAGCCGTCTGTCTCGCTTGGGTCGTACGTCACGCCATCGATGAAAAGCCACTCGGGGGACCTAATCCTGGGACGCAGTCCTGCCTTCGCGATGAAGTACGTTAGAACCCAGTCGCCTCTCCCATAAGTGTGGGGCCTTCCCGCGGAGATGAAGTCATCAGGCTCGGACAGCCGTTTGGACTTGGCGAAGTCAATGTCCTCCTGGCTGAACTCGGCAGATTGGTCCCACCAGCCCAGCTTCCATGGACGACGCCCTGGCGTGTCAAACCACTTCGCATAGCTATCGGCTCGCGGAGTGCCCTCCGTGGGCCTTCCATTACGCCGCCGGTAATCGTCCCACTGTGCCCACAGTCGCTCGTGCTCCTTCCGTGTCCACTTGCGCTTGGAGATCGAGGAAAGAACTCTGTCCGTGTCCACGGCATCGTGTGGCAATAGCACTCCGATTTCCTTCAGTCCACCTCCAAGGCCGTTGTGGGATAGGTTGGCAGACGTGAACACAGCGCCTCGTTCTTCGCCGTAGTAGAGCTTGATATGCAGGTTGTCCGAGAAGAAGACTCTCACACCAGCCTTTACGAGTGAACTGACTGCCGCCGGATTCGTCCCACTCGGCTGCGGCCAACATACAAGCTCAGTGTCCCTTGGTTTGGGTATATAGTGAAGAGCGCCCTCTCCCACAAACGCGCTGATGACCAGTCGACGTCGCCTCGCCGACAGCACGTACTTCACGGCATTCGCCAGTTCGCGATGTCCGTAGAGCACTCGCAAGTCCGAACGGAACTGCTGATACTCGCGTGTCACTTCGCCACCTTTCCATCCTGTCCCAGCCTGACGGTTCGCCATTCGTAGTCGCCCCGCTTCAGCACGCGGCGCACCGAATCCTGGATGCACTCGCGCCGCTTGTCGCGCGGAGGACCGTCCAGAAGCACGAGTTGCCTGACGGAGTCGCGTAGCGTCATACCGTCAAATACGACGAAGTCGACCGGGTCGAACATCGGCTTCAGGTCCTGCGGGTAGTACCCAAGCCTGCTTATGGTGGGAACACACTTCCGCAGCATCGCGGGGAGTCGCCGTCGGCCCTTCTCTTGAGCACGCTCGCGCAATTCCGACTTCTGATCCTCAAACCGCTCTTCGGCCAAGTCCATGCGGCTTTGCCTGTCTCTAAGCTCATCCAGCCATGTGCGTTTGGGCTTCACTCGATAGGAGAGACTCAGCTCGCTCAGCCGGTGGATGCCGCCACAGCGCGGGCAGACGACCAGAATACGCTGGAAATTCTGAAACGCGGCAAGAACGGGAGTCCTCACAGCTTCCCCCTGTAGGTTGCCCAATGGACCTTCCCACGTTCCACCGCTTCCTTTATCTGCCGCTGAACCGGTGTGAGCTGGGCACCGCCTGTCTTCACGTCGAAGAAGAGGATTGAGTCGACAAGGCCGTTGCCGGATGCAAGACCGTTGAACGCAACGTAGTCAATCGGCTCGAACAACGGCCTGAGGTCGCGGCAGTCCATGTCGAATCCTCTCATCGCCGGGGCAACCTTCTCGATTATCTTGCCGATGTTGACCGAAACCGTGGCAGTCTCTGAGCGCTCCTTGAGCCTGCGCCGCGCTTCGCGCAGGTCCTTGTGCCTCTCTTTCAGCCCGGCTTCCCATTCGTCCAGCACTTTCTTGGCCCCTGCCGGGACTGCCTCGCCCACATAGAACATGACAGCGTCCGCCAGCGGGAACATCTCTCCGCTATCCGGACACTCCGCCAGTATGCGCCGGTCAGCCTGCAGCTCGGCAATGGTGTCACGTGTCACTCTGAGCTCCAGGTTCTTCCCGTGCTGCCTAGGCAGTCGCACACACCTGCCATCTGCAAAAGGCTAGGTGTCTGGAACGTAGAGTCAAGCGGAGCGGGCGTGCCGGCCGTAGGCATTGGAAGGGGAGAAGTCGTTGCCGCGGTCAGCCAAGTGCGCCCGCGGCGCAGGGTGGCTAGCGGCGAGCGGTCAGTGGATTGACGGCACGTCGTAGCCGGGCGTTGAGCCTGCGGGCGGGAAGGATACCTGTGCCCGGTGTTGAGGCAGATGCGGACGAGAAGGAGCATCACAACCGCTTCGAGGAGGACACCGACGAGGTGCCTCACTGGAAACCATATGACATGGCCGGGCGGTGCCGACGCAAATCGTCGGTTGCGCCATCGTGGATTCCAATATCGGACTGGTCAGCACGAGGTCCCGGCGCGGAGGGCAGACTGGACTTCGTCAAGGAATTCAGTGAGTTGCCTGCCGTCGTGATCGTCGACGAAGTAGATCCCATTGGACCACCCCGACAGACCCCGGTCCGCGAGCAAACGCGTTGTTAGGTTCCTCTTCCGGCTGCTTCGTCCGAGGTCCGCGGTTTCCCAGGCGAGTGAGACAAGGTAGAACCGGCACTTGGGGTGCCCAGGCTTGAGCAGATAGAACTTGCTGAGCGTGCTGAGGAGCCAGTTCGCATCAAGCCAGATCTTGCACTCAACGACGACGCGCGGATCTCGCGGGGCTTCTGCGGACCTGACAACATGGTCGAACCTAAACGACAGGCCGTCTGCTTCGACGGACGGCCCGCGCCAAGTTTCGCGGTCCAGCTCGGACCTGTCTTGCAGAATGGGGGCTAGCATCAACCCTATGAAATCCTCGAAGAGGTGCCCGCGTACCCTGCCGAGCTTCTGGGCTTTGAAGATGCTCGGGGTGAACTCGAGGGCAACCTTGAGCCGAGAAATGTCGGGTTCTACCAGCAGGTCCTCAAGCTTCTGACTCCAGACCGCGGCCTTCTCAGGGTTCGACACCCTTGCTTCTTCCAGATACCTTGCCGACTTCGGGAGCCTTATCAGGCGTTCTGCAGGGAACGACGGCTGGGCGCACGGCACGGTCTGCGCTCCTGTGTTTGGTGGCAGAATGTTAGCGCAGGATCCCTTCCGAAGCGGCCCTTTGCTCGATCTGCCTAAGTTCGCTCTCGTACTCGGTACGGAATTCATGACTTGACTTCACGTACGCCTCCGCCGCGGCTTCTGCAATGCTGATTCCTGAGGAGCGCATGGTCTGCCTGAACTCGTCGAAAGCTCTCTCCTGTTCCCAGTCAGCATCCCCCGCGTGCTCTAGGAGCGCCCGCCTGAGCAGTCTGTGAAAGAGGACGTCGCCCTCGCTGAAGCTGTGGATTAGCTTAGTTGCCGTGGTTCGGTCGTACTGGCCGTAGAGTTCGCGTGCCATCGCCGCGAGCCTTTGGTTGTGATCGTCTTGTGAATCTACGAAGTCGGGCCGCCCGGCACGGTAGGCGGCGATGTTTCTCTCTAAGGCGAAATGGGCAGAGTCGAAGCCAATTCCGAAGTACTGCATCTGCATCACTTCCACATGCCTTGCCGCGTTCGCTCGGCGCGTTCGGAGGACGTATACAAGCGCAATGCAGGCAGACGTTGCGATGATGCCTGCCAGAACAATCGGCAGGACCCACCTGCGGGACCTCGGCTTGGCCGAGCCACTGCCCGTTGTGGCAGCGAGGACGTCGCCTGATGGACTCGCATGCGCCATCGGCGAGAGTATAGGTCGGCCTGTGCCTACGTCAAATCAGTGTCGTCAAAGGCGATGATCGCGGCGTCAGGGGAGAAAGCAAGAGCACTCGGGTGGTCGTGGAGTAGTCTCGGAGTGGTGGCCGAGTGTGATCAAGCCCGGGCGGGGAACCGGCGTTGTGTCTTCAGGCAGATCTTCACGAGTATTAGCATCACGGGCACTTCGGTGAGCACGCCGACAACCGGGGCAGGGCGGAGCCCGTCGGCCGCGTGCGCGGCGAACTGGCGAGCAAAGAACTCGCTCCAGCCGAGGTCGGAGAGTCCGGTGCTGCCTTCCAGTATGGGTGGGAGGCTATACGGTCCGCCTACGAAGTCAAGAAGAACCGGCGTGCGGCGTCCGGAGGGAAGTGCCGCCGGCCGCGGCCTACCGCGTGACTGCGACCGTTGTGGAGAGTTGTCCGGTCCTTGCCACGTAGACTCCCGGTGCCAGCCCACGCAGGGAGACAGGAGTCGTACAATCGTCCAGGCTGACGCGGCGAACGAGTCGACCCGCGCAGTCGAAGAGGTCGAGGGTGCGACAGCCGACGCGCGCGGGCACCGAAACGAGTATCCGGTCCCGCACCGGGTTCGGGATGACCGTGAGGCGTGCGGCATCGCCTGAACCGCGTTCTTCCGCTATCCCCAGCGTTGGCCCGTAGATTTGGAGGCCCGCACCCCAGGCGGCGACGTAGACCATCGAGCCAGCAGGCGATGCGGCCCAGGCAGCATGCGGGGTGATATAGAATGCCCGCTCGATCGGGTTGACGGGATTCGCGCAGTCGATAACTCGCAGGCCGGACGAGGCGTCGGCAACGTACGCATAATCTCCCTGTACTCGCACGGACATCGCCTGTCCCGGCGTGTCGAAGACCCCGAGTTCGGCAGGGCCGGCCGGGTCCGAGACATCGATGATGTGCAGTCCCGAGTTCCGGTCGGCAACGTACGCGCGGTCGCCGACCACGTCGAGTCCGAACGCATAGTCGGGCGTGTCGAAGAAGCCGATTTCGTACGGACTCGCCGGATTGGCAACGCTGATGATGCGCAGGCCGTTCTCGCGGTCAGCCACGTAGGCGATGGTGTCCACTACCCGGACCTCGCAGGCGATGCCGGGCGTGTCGAAGTGTCCGACCTCGGTCGGGTGCGCAGGGTCCGATACGTTCAGTATGCGCATCCCCGAGCCTCGTTCCGCCACGTAGGCGTAGGGCATCGCCACGAAGACGTGGATCGCGTAGTCAGGTGTGTCGAAGAAGCCGACCTCGCTGGGCGCGTCGGGATTGGCGATGTTGACGATTCGAATGCCTGAACCCCACGCAGCGAGGAACAGGAGCGAGTCCACAATCGCCGATCCTTGTATCTGGTCCGGCATCGGGAGCACGCTCCGTTCTACCGGGTCGGCAGGGTCGCTGACGTTGATGATGTGAAGTCCCGCGTAGCCGTCCGAGAGATAGGCGTTGTCGCCGCTGACCACGACATTGTGCGCCCAGTCAGGCGTCTCGAACCGCTGGATCTCGGCCGGTGTGGACGGGTTCGAGATATCAATCACCCGCAGTCCGCCGTTCCAGTCCGAAACGTACGCTTGCTGCCCCATCAACTGCACGCCGTGCGGGAACAGCATGCCGCCGGCGGCGCCGACTCGGCGCGGGTGCACCGGGTCGGCGACGCTCAGGACTACCATGCCTTCCGTCCAGTCGGCGACGAAGGCAAGGCTATCTTTTACGACCACACCGGCGGTGCCGTGCAGGCTGTCGAATCGGCCGACTTCGTACGGGTTTGCGGTATCGGCGACGCTGATGATGTGCAGCCCGCCGGTCTCGCACGTGACATAGGCAAGTGAGTCCGACACGAACAGGGTCTTGGCCGTGGCCCCGAACACGCAACGGCCGGTTTCGCGCGGATGGGATGGGTCGGCGATGTTGATGGTGACGAGCCCGGAGTCGCCGTTGGCCGCGTAGGCCCAGCCGGGGCGCGCCCAGACGTCCCAGGCGCGGCCGCGGGTGTCCAGTCGGCCGACCTCGACCGGGTTCGACGCATCAGACGCATCGAAGATGCTGAGGCCGGAATCCCGGCCCGCAAGGTAGACGTAGTCGTCCAGCGCCGCGACACCATTACCCGGGCCGGCAACCGGCACCGTACTTCGGTGGATCGGCGTCGCGCCGGTAGCGACGTCGTAAATGTCGAGCGGCCCGGACACGACGTAGAGCCGGTTGTCCTCGTACCACATGTCGCGGACATAACCGCGGGTACGGATGGCGTCGGAAAGCACCACCGGCGAACCGGGGTCGGACGCATCAAGGACGTAGGCGCCGCCGCCGGAGCCGCAAAACACGAAGTCCCGCGCAGTGTCAACGGCCGCATTGGCGGTCGGGCCGAACGGCCAGTTACCGACCAGGCGGCAGTTCAGGGAGTCCTGCGCGAATGCCGCACCCGCGAAAAGAATGACAGCGCCCAGGATGCGCCGGCTCATTGAATGGCCTCGGCCTACCGGACCAGGGTCAACCGGGCCGCAGAAGTGCTGGCACCGGCCGTGAGTTTGCAGAAGTACACACCAGGCTTCATGCCCGCAGCATCCCAGATGAGCTGATGCTCGCCCGGGGGCTGGGTACCGGCCTGGAGCCGGGATACGATGTTGCCGGCCGCGTCGTACACGACGCAGCTCACCGCGGCACTGCGGGACAGGCTGTAGCTGAAGGCAGTCCGGGCGCCTGCCGGATTCGGATGCGTCATCAGGGGACGTCCGAGCTCGGGGCCGGTTAGTTCCTCAATACCCGCGACGTCAAGCGAGATGTTATCGGCGGAAACTTCCGCCCAGCCGCCGCCTCAGGTTCCGTTGTCGTACGCATACAAGTCCACGGTCAGCTTCTTGACATTCGCGGCGGCGATGCCGGGCAGGTGTCTCGAAAGCTCATCGGCGATGTCGAGGCGGTACTGCGTCCACACGCCGGGCATCGTGACATCAATCAGGCTCTGGGTGTCGCTGGCGGCCCAGTCACAGTACTGGTCGTGAAGGTATAGCTGTGTGTTTCCCAGGCAGGTGCCGGAAGAGTCGAGATAGCGGACGACGAACGCGGCTACCGGCCAGCAGGTCGATGAACCGCCGCCGATTTCCAGACAGCCGTCGAAGGTGAGCGTCAGGTTAACGTCAGGGACGTCGACAGTCTGGTTCATCGAGGCGCACTTGGCGAGGTACTTGCGGACAGCCACGGCCTGGCCCGGCGAAGGCTGTCCGAGCGTGTCGGTCCAGGTGAACGTATCGCCGCCGGCGAAGTTCTCGGCGATAGTGTCCCAGCCGACGTCAATCGTCTGCTCGAAGTCGCCGTTGACGAGCAGGTTGGCCGGGGCCGACCCGGCAAATGTTAACAGAGCGATGAAGGCAGCAGTTTTCACATGTCTCCTTATGCTGTTATTGGACCAAACGATACATGATTGCACAACTCCCCGGCTATGTCAACCAACGGTTTCCAGCGCGGCATGGAACGGCGGCCGCTAAAACCCGCAGCATGGTCGAAGAAAGGTTGGTGACGCAGTTTGGAGTGATAACACAATCTAGCTGTTGGCAACGGATAGCTGTTCGGTCCGCACGCAGCCGACCACGTGGCGGTCGGTCTCGCGAGCGGGCGAACGGCTCAGGCGCCGGTCGCGATATTGCTCGCCGGGCGCGAGCGCGTGGCGTAGGCGGAGAGCGGCTTCGCGTCGAGACCCTGGCGCGGGTGGCGGAGCAGAGCGCGGATGAAGAGCCGCGCCAGTTCGCCGTCGTTGATCAGTGGAATCCCGAAGTCGGCGGCGGCGCGGCGGATGCGGTAGCCGTCGGTCAGCACGGTCTCGTCGGCCGTGCGCTTGGGGATGTT